>Ga0209589_1004750_pt1 | contig 23322 bp, 18 predicted proteins | sample CowpeawhiteBW_FD_187525 | JGI IMG/M metagenome (GOLD analysis project Ga0209589, IMG submission 187525) | Root nodule microbial communities of legume samples collected from California USA - Cow pea white BW (SPAdes) (version 2) | ecosystem: Host-associated > Plants > Roots > Nodule | place: USA...
TTATACTAATATTTTTTATTAAAAACGACTTTTTAACATATTACTTTATTAATTACTTTTTTATTAAGTACTCATGTTTTGTTAATTTTTTTTTAAATAGAACAATTTTGTCTCTTACTAATTTTAAACCAAAATTTCTATTGGTTTGAATGTTATACTAATTTTTATTATTATTAGAAATGACTTAATAAAATGACTTTTACCATTAAATTTTAATATAAATATCAAATACTTAAATTTTTGTTAAACTTTTATACTTAATTACTTTTAATTTTATAAAAAAATGGATTTTAATTATTAAAAATAATTGGGACAAAATTGACTCAAATACACATACTTAGGTACTAAATTGAAACAAAAAAACATATATGGGGACTAAATCGAAATCAACACAATGGCATCTGATAGTGATACTGACACGTGACACTAACAATGCCACATGGCACTAACAATGCCACGTGTCACACACAGGGACTTGACATGTGGCATTTTTATTTTTTTTTCCAAAAAATTTAAAAAAAATTTAAAAATTTAAAAAAAATTAAAAAAAAAAAAAACCACAGGCTGACGGCGTTAGTCAACTCTATCTAAAAGGGACCTAATTGAAGCACTTTTTCAAAAGTTGGGATGCAATTGACACTTTTTTTAAACCGTGTACCTATTTGACACCCTAGCCCCAAACTGGGTACTATACGACTAATTATACTGGAATAAAACTAGGGATGACAATTATGGCCGACCTAGTCGTTTCAGCTCGACCCGTTTTTGGCCCGTATTAAACTGGTCGGGTCGGACTGGCCCACTGAACGAAAACATATTGAATTCTTTAACTTGGTTTGCGGGTTGGCGGTCTTATGGGCTAGTGGACTGGTTCGTCAGTTTTAATTTTTTTAATTTTTGATGTAGACATGATGTGGTTACACCATCTGTCAGCATTAAGAATGCCTAATAATCCACACATGTGATTGTACCCAAGCAGTATGAAAGCAGAAAGGAAGTGTAGACCATGACTTTTCCACAAGCACCAGAACATGATAAGTAAAATGAATACCAATAAAAATATTATGACACCCAAACATAACTGTTTGGTACGCATATCAGACCATAAAATCAAACAACACTCCATTTCTCATACATAAATCTCTGTGGGAAAACCGTAACATGTCCTGATTTTAGAGTTTTCTTATAAACTTCAAACATATCAGACCATAAAATCAAACAACACTCCATTTCTCATACATAAATCTCTATGGGGAAACCGTAACATGTCCTGATTTTAAAGTTTTCTTATAAACTTCAAATGGTGTCATACACACCAAGATATTTCAAACCTGGAAATTACAAAGCCAAAGCCAAATGTGCACTAGATACAAAGCCAAAAAACACAAAGTCCAGCAAGAATATTCAAATGAGTTGGTTCTCATTGCGTTGGATTATACACTCAAATAGCTTTAATTGAAGTGGTAGAACACAATTTTTGGAACTCTGTGCGAGATGCAGTGTACTCTGGAAGATGGTTGTAGTTAAAAAAGGCAAAAAACCACCTCATGTTTTCGTTGAAAATTTGGTGCATTTAGCAAAGTCTTGAAGCAGACCCTTTCTTCACCTAATGGGCTTCTTTTCTGCACATGGAATGGCCCAAAAAGGGAGTTGATCTAGGGTTGGCCATCATTGCCACATCAGCAAACAAAACAAAAAATTTTTTTGTGAGGATTGGCAACACACACACACTCAGAAAAGGAGAATCAGCTTTTGTAGCTTTTGGCAAGATTTTGTAGGGAATTTTGGGAGGTAGTGGACTGGAATTTTTTGGGAAGAGATAGAGAGAACGAGGGGGTGTTTCTGGTTTGAGTAGTTTTTTAGAGAATAAAGAGAATTGTGGTGAGAGAATGGAGAATGGATGGTGTTGCCTAAGAGCTAAAAAGCTTTTCTTTTCAAGTTCCTTGAAGATGAAGTGTTGAGTAACTTTGCAGTGTGATATGGATTGTGAGATTTATTTTAGTTTGCCACATTCAGTTGTTATTTTGATTCTAATACTATGTAACTTGAAACCCATGATGAATGTTCTTGCCAATTCAATCTGCTGTGAGAGTTTATGTCTTCAATGAATGTTTCCAGCTTGCAATTTACACTTAGCTTCTGATTTTATATTTTCATTTTGTCTTGCACTTCATTTGTTGTTGTCCATAGAGCATCCATCTTGGTTGAATCTATCCTGTTCAAAGTTACTTTGCATTTTTATTAGGTTTAATTTACAGTTATTGTTTAAGCTTTCCATGATATACATTGCAGTTCTATTTTTAGCTCCATATGGCCTGGGCCAGTCACTGTTTTATTGGTTTCATGCTCGTGTTATGCTAAATCTAGTTCTAAATTAAAAGGGCATTAGCTAGTGGAGTACGTAGACATCATTTTAGTTTTGTTTTCCTTTTTCTTAGTGATCACTTTGTTATTGAATTTTAGACACTAGCTAGGCCAATTTTGTTATCTGTTTCAAATGTTATCATTCTTTTCCTTGTTCATCCTTGCATTGGTCAATTTCATGGCTACATATATTCTCATTTATTCTTCTTTTAAGTGTCTAGCATATTTCTTATGAGTTAGTTTCATTAATTCATCACTTTACAAATGCCTTCATTTTAATTTCATTGTTTATCTTGTAAGCTTTAAAAAACAGAGAGAAGAAAAAAAAAACTCCCCCAAAAACATGTATTTAGCATTCAATCCACTCATTGCATTGGCCCCGTCCTTGGACTGACCTGAGTTTATCCTTATACTGCATCAGTAAAGGGTCATTAATTCAGTTTGTTTGGGACAATTTAGGCGACAAAAGCTATCTACCAAAGGGCTTTCAATCCTTCTTGCACAATCAAGTTTAAAATGTGTGCACAACAACGCACATGAAAAAATTTACCATCACAAACCAAAGAATTTTGCAAAAGAAGCTAACTCTTTAAAGTTTAATCAGGACATCATTAGTAGATGCATTATCCAAAGTCAAAGAAAATATTATTTTCTGAATTTCCCATTCATGTAAGAATCCATTTATTTTGTTTGACAACTCAAATCCAGTATGAGGTGGATGGAAGTGGAAAAAATTCAAAATTTTACTGCATAATTTCCAATTTGTGTCAACATAATTCATTGTCAAAGCAATATAACCATCACTAGTTAAAGAAGTCCACAAGTCAGATGTCAAACAAATCTTATTTCTTATTTCCCTAAACCCTTCATTTAGCATGTTGTTTTCTTTCATATGTATTTTCAAAAGATCACTCTTTAACGCATTTCTAGAAACCAAACATGCATCAGGATTCGGATAAGTTATCCAAGTTCTAAGTGCTTCATATTCAACAAAGTTAAATGGTAAATCGTGCTGAATAATTAAATTGGCACACAACTCACGGGAAACCATTTGATCTATTTTTCTTGCTTTTAACTTTCCTTGCCTGTCCACTATCATTTGTCTCACATCTTCATATTTAAGTTTAGTACATTTGCCAATGTGACGCTTCAAATGAGAAGTGCATTACTTTTTTGTCCACCAATAATGTACTTTTTGTTGCAGCTATTACACCTTGCCCTCTCTTTTCCATCATCACCAACCCTTATCCTAGTAAAATATTTCCAACATTCGGAAGTTGTTGACTTTTCATTTTTCTTAGAAGAGGAATCTTTAAGTTTAATACTCTCATCCATATCCTCTTCAACCGAGTCACCAGTTTCATTAACAACATTTGGAGTAGGATTATTATTTGATTCATCCATTATATCTTACTAACCACCCAGCTTCACTGAATCCTAACAAAAAAAACATAATGACATAACTCAGTAAAATATAACACAAATAGCAACCTAAAAACCACTCCAAATAACAAAATTAAGATATGGTAAAAACAAATATTAACGTAATATCCATTCATTGATAAATACTTGTCATGTCATCGTCTAACATGTTAAATTAAATATGATTAGTCATAAACAACTTGAAGAGTTCCAACTGGAACCATAAAATTAAGAAAAATAAAGTTAAGGAGGTCGCTCATATTTTAAGTACCTAATCCTAAACTATCATGTAAACTAATACTGTTAATTTTTTATAACAATTATTTTGAAAATTTTAATTGGTTCACCGTGTATAAACTTATACCAATAATATAAAAAAATAGGGTATTTATTCCATTTTTTTTCATCTCATTATCTCAAACAAAAGTGAAAGTTTTGTTTTGTGGCTTCACGGTAATTGGTCAGTATCGTGTTACGAATTTTGCTCTTTCCTCACAATCACATGCCAATCCGTGTGATATTAATTTAGGTTTTTAGGAGATCTTAGCTTACATGAGTTCAAGGAAATTATTAGATATCGTTAATTGCAAGTTTAGAATTTCTAAGTGAGGGTAAAAAAAAGTGATCATGCTATGCACTTTTTCTCATCTAGTGTGGCAGTTTTTTAAGAAGGCTGAAGAATACCATATATGTTTTTTATGGCACAAACAACATGGCAAAAACAACAAAAAAACATCATTTTAATTACAACAATTGACTCAATTACAAAAGTACAGACAACAGGCAACAATTAATTTAATGAATTGGATGATTGACTATAGAAACAACTGCAAACAATCCAGCAATTACCTCGAAGGAAGCCAATTACGCACGCCAACAACTATGAGCAATGTTACGATTGGAATTACAGCATCCACAATTTTTCCAATTGGTGGAACTCGAAAATACAACAATGATTCACACACACACACACACACACATAGCACATTCAGCTCCAATTGGGGAAATCATAATTAGGGTTAGCGAATTTGGGAATTAAGGCTGTAAATCGAAAATTAGGGCTCAAAATTTCAAATATGGAACGAACCTGTGTTGTGGTGGTCAGTCTTCGTCGGAATCGTTGTTGTCTGCCATGGTGTGGTGCCCTTGTCGTCGTCTTGTCGTGTTTCAATGTCCATAATTGTCGCTATAATGGCTGGGTTTCCTTCCGATGAGGTCTAGATAAGGCGGTGGATGAAGGAGAAATGCAGAAGAGAAGTAAAATGGCGCTGCATTGGCTGGTTCTGCGATTGCGACAATGATGAACCTAAAGCTCTTTGAGAAAAAAAATGGCTTTGCTATAGAGGCTGAGGTTCACGTGGATTTTTTTTCTACTTGTGTTGTGTGTGAAACTTGAGTGAAACACATGCTCCTTTTTTTAACTTATTACGCCCATGGGTTGGCCCGTTGTGGCCCATGGGTTGGCCCGTCGAGCTGGTAAGCAACACGGGTCGGGTTGATTCGAGCTGACGGGTTCTACTTTCTAACTCGGCCCATCGGGCTTAGCCCATTTTGACAACCCTAAATAAAATTTGTCGGCCTCAAAACATATTAACTAGGATTAAAGTTTGAAAAATAACTAGTATGACGCACAAGTCTGTTTGTGTGTGTGTGTGTTTTTTCAATGCGTATTAAGAAATTTAATATAATAATTATTATGTAATATGAACATAGTTTAGTGACTAATGTTGTGGAGTATCCATAAGGAAGAATATCACCATTGGACACCTAACCAAAGATTATGTCTTTTATTTTCAAAACATTTTCCAACATTCAATATTCTGTTTCAAAAGTAAATATGTGTATAAATAGATGAAATAATGATTTGTCGTTTCAGTTCACCTTACTATTCCATTTTCACTTTTTTTATTTATCATTTTGTATCATAAAGAATCAATTGAATTGATAGTATACGGTATGGGTCAGCCGACTAGCTAAGCATCGATCAATGCTTAAAGTAATTTGCATAATTAACTTGCATCCACGTCCTAATACACAAATATGTGATGCCAATCGGAAACCATCTTGCCATGCACATGAACAGTAGAGATACGAACATGTAGAATAGATAGTATTCCATGTGGAGTAATCAACTTTCTCCAGATGTAACGATTCCTACGGAGATCATGAAAATATGTGTCAACAAGGGGCCAACCACCTTAGTGGTCCGAGCGAAATATATGTCGGTCAGCAGGGCCCAATTATTGATCATATGAAAATATGCATCAACGAGCAGCCAACCGCCTCAACAACACTAAGTGAACGGTTTACTAGGTGTTCAAGTTGCAATGTTGGATATACGTAGATAAGTGTCAAACAATGACGTTCGACATGTCAACTTAGGTTAAGTCAACTCTAGTCAATATGTCAACCCTAGTCAAAGGTGAAAAAGTGATAACCATATCGTTGAAATGATCAAATTAACATTAATTAACTATAACAACTTCAATATTGTCAAGTTAGTAATGAACCAACTAGATAGGGTTAAGCTAACCCTGAGTTATATCCCAATGAATACAAAACTAATTTTCAATATTTGACTTGTATAAAAATCTAACCTAATGCAATTAAAATTATATGATGATATGCAAAAATATAGAAAAGAATTTGAGAATAAATAAAACAACAAAAATACTTTGAATCAATTATAGTAAAACAAGTCAATTCTAGTGCTTTCAGTATAGATTCTTCACCGGTTATCTACAAATTATTTTTTTTGACTTCAAATTAATTACAGTACATTCTTAATTAATTTGTTGGCATCCTCACTATTAACCAATGTAGATTCTCAATCAAAAGCAAGAACTTTATAGATTAATCATAATAAAGTTAACCAAAGTACATTCTCAATTAAATATTACTATGCCTAATCATGTCTATTTTTTTTACCTCAAATATCAAGTAAAACGCTAATAAACCAAAATATATTCTTGATTAATTCTTGTTAAAGTTTTCGCCTTTAATCAAAGTACATTTTCAATTATTGTCAAAAACTCATTCAATCAAATGAAAGTTTCTAAATTTAATCAAAGTACATTCTTAATTAAAATTAAAAACTCTTAGACTCATATGATCAACATGCATAAAGATTAAAGCATCTCACTAATTAGCTATGATGTAAAAACCATTACTTTTCACATGATTCAGAGATATAAGATATAGATGAATGAAAATCAAAACAATAATCAAAAGAACAAAGACATCATTTTAATTTAACCTCAAAATCCATAATGAAATTACAGTGGAACCAACCTTAGAAGCTTAGCCCTCCATGAGTTGGATGGAATACACGACAAATAATGAATAAGAGAAAAAGTAGAAAGACTGGAAAGAATAAAATGAGAGATATGGTAGATCGTAGCTGCCAAACTAGAGAGTTGTTAATTATCTTTCTTCTGCTCCCCTAGGTTACTTTATATAGGGCTTGAATGAACTTGGACTTTATCTTTTCTGTTACTGAAACCTTTTATCAGTTGATATAATATCTTTCAAATAATTAACATATTTTGTCAATTTTAAAAATACCTAGAAGATTTTTTTTTGGTATTATCTCATTAATTATCTAAAAGTATCTAAATAATTATCAACAACTAAATCTTTCCCAAAATTCCAATTCAGCCCTTACGATCTTACGATCCAAATTTGTAGAGAAATCCAAAAAGATGAATAGTTGCATTTCAGTCCTCTTTTTTATTAGACTATTTTGACCATAGTTTGACTGGTTAACCATTTGATTGTCCATTGAGAGGTACCATGTGGCAGCTATTTCTCTCTCTCTCTCTCTCTCTATATATATATATATATATATATATATATATATATATATATATATATATATATATATATATATATAACCAGGATTCTTAAAATCCTTTAGGCACGGTGCAAGTGAGGTTCCGCGATTGAGTATTGCATTACAGGTTCATAACTTCGTTCCTTTCTCTAACAAAGGGTTCAATCTTGCGATGAAGGTTTGCTTCCAATTGTGCGGGTTGCGATTTGCTTCGTTTTCAGGTATGTGAAGGAAAATGGAGTGCGGTGCATATGAGGTTGCTGCCATGATTCCCTGACGATGCATTCGTGTTTTGCCATGGCGTTGTGGTTTTGATTCATAATCTTCATGGGCATGTTGCTACGATTATGGTTTCACTGTTGGCGGAACACAATTCGTTTTGCGGTTGTGAATGGTGGCTTGCAGTCTAGATTCGTGGTGGCTCGCGATGCAGGTGCGGTGAGATGCGATGGTGCTACTTCGAGGCACTAGGAATGACAACGTTCTCCAATATGGGTAGGCGTGATGTAGAAATGCTTATGGTAAGAGGTGTTTTGCAGTGGAGATGTAAGTGCACGGTGGCCGTGAACGAGTTTTACTTTTAGGCAAGTCTGATGGTGGTTCAATGGCTCATGGTGATGGTTTAGCACGTGAAAGACTTATGATTTTTTGTTTATGGCGACGACAACATGTGATTGTTGCGTATGTGTGTGCAATGATTATGCCACGTGTCATGTTTTGGTTAGACAACTTTTTAAGTGGAGGATTGCCACATGGATGTTTATGAATGAATTGCTTTTGTGAGTGCTAAGAGGGGTGAAAGTTAGTAGAAATAGGGGGTGCACGACAAATTTTGTATGGGCCATATAAGAATGGTGGACTGTATGAGTAAAAACTAGGAGTGCATTTAGTTCCTTATTTATTTCTTTCCAAAATTTACTAATTTTTGTCTAGTTTTGTAACTTTGATAATTTAATTTCACATCTTTAATGAACCAAATTTAACTTTAGTTGTATCTACAAACGTTAGAATATCCAAAGATAAATTATGCAACTAAAATCACTTTTAAGCCATTTTTATCTCACAAACTCAAGAAGCTCAATTATCTCAAAACCTGATTAAATCAATCTTTTAAGCACTAAAATTCAATCAAAAATTCAGAATTAAAGATCAAATGAGGGCAAAAATATGCATTCATCAACAAGCCAACCAAAGTTAAGTCAACTTAGGGAAAATCAAACATAATGAAATCTAAGACAATGGAATCCCTTTCTAAACATATCGGTTCCCCTAAGCATAGGTCTTGGGCCATCATCCTTGGTAGGGGTCAAGCCTACATCATCCTACCCTTCTTGGAGAGAATTTGACCTCAAGTTTTAGAAGCCCTTGTTGATAGAGCTTGACTTAAGTTGAGGAAGTTATTTCTAATGAGATGTTTCTCCATCTTTTTCTAAGGATTCCACCCCTAGCCTTGGAGAGGCCATGTTTCTTTTCTAAGCCAATTTTCCTCTCTTGCTTGCGCCTTTGTTCTTCTATCTTGGCTTGGGAAGAGAAGGAAGAATGGTGGTGCACTTCTTGCTTTGGAAAACACTTTTTGTAGACAAGTAACACCTTGGTGAATGCTTGCCCTTTTTCTTTTTCTACTTTTTCTTTTCCTATTATATTTCAATCCTTATTAACTTCTTGAGGTGATAAAGGTAGTAAAGTGGTCTTCTTCCCATATATGTAAAAAATGTATTTGTTGGTATGGCCAGTAAAGTTTGTTTATCAAATTGTCATGGCCTACCTAGTATGATATGTGTGATTTCCATTACAACAACATCACATAGGACCTCACCTTTGTAGCCTCCTATGGAGAAGTTAATTAGGAATTTTTATTGAAATTTTTTTCTCCCTCCTTACTTATCCAAGTAAGCTTGTAGGGCTTAGCATGAGAAATGGTTTCCAATTTAAGCTTTTCCACTAACCTTGTGCTAACCACATTGGTATTACTTCCTCCATCAACATTTAAAGTGCAAACCTACTTGTTTATGATGCATCATGTTTGAAAAATGGTTTCTCTTTGAGTTGGCTTAAGTTCATTTTGAACTTGGTCCATCATGCATCTCACTAACATATGGTTTCCCTCATATGTTTTAGTTTCACTAGAGGAAGAATATGCTTTCTTTGAAGGAGAAGGAAGGATGAGTGCTGACTCTCAACATCATTACTCTTCTTTAAGATCATGGTCCTCTTGGTTGGACAATTCAAAGCAATGTGCTTATACCCTAAATATTTAAAACATTTAATGGAACTTGTCCTTTGAGAAGTGGAATGGTGAATGTGAACACTTGGTGACCTACTTTTACTTGGTGGTTCTTTGTGAGACTTAGAAGGGGATTTATCGTGCTTTTTTATCATTTCCCTTCAATAAGTGACTCTTCTTTACCCTGCTTTTTCTTTTCAATTGAATTTCAATCCCAAGGTTAGGTGTGAAGACATTTTCAAGAGTGGAGTACTCATACGACTCTACTTGGTCTTGTATGTCTCTCGTAAGACCTATCACAAACCTATTTATTTTCACTGTTAGTTTCTTTATCCCACCCCTAAGCATTTAAGACTAATAATTCTTTAAAGTACTCACTCACACACATAAAATCTTGGTGAAGCCTCCGGAGTTTCAATAGAAGTTCCTTCTTATAGGAGGGAGGAACAAATCTAGTGGGCATAAGAGTTTTAATGTCCTTCCAAGAAGTAGCGGGTGGCCCTTGGTCATTGTCCTTACAAACTTTATGCCACCAAATCTTGGCATAATCCTAATATCCTAATAATATTATATCAACTTGTGTTTGATCTTTTACATGATCAACATTAAAAACTTGTTCAACTTTAACTTCCCAATCCATATAGGCTTTGGGGCCAATTCTATCATAGAACTTGGGAATCTTTGGAGCTTGCTTCATTAGGGATGGGTTTCGCATAGAGTTCCTTATTCTCCTAGCCTCTCTTTCTTTTTCTCTAGCTTAAAGCCTTTGGATGTGCTCTTGGATTCTTAACTCACTTTTCCTCTTGTCTTCTCTCACTTGTTCAAAGGCCTACTTCCTAGACAACTCAAAATCCCGAATCAAGTTCATTAATGTCTTTCCTTTGTTTATAGTAGGTGCATTTGATGAACTTATCATGATTCCCACAATTCAAACTTAAAGTCGAGACAAAAGAAAATGGATTAGTGTTAGAAAAGATCAACTATCATCCAAAATGCAACCCTAATATTTTGGTTCACACCCCAAAGCAAGTAAGGTAAGGCTAGCACTCAAAATCCCCCAAAGGAGTTAAGAACACTTTAAAATTTTCAAAAACCTTTCAAGGGCAATGCAAATGGGTAAGAAATGTTTTGGCGACACACTCAAGAGACCAAAGGAAAGAAAAATTCAAGGACAAAACAAAAATTACCTAAAGACAAGCAAAAAAAGCTTAAAAGCAAGAAGGGTAAAACTCTAAAGAAAGAAAATCATGTGATAAAACTTGCAAACAAGACTTGCACAAGAAAAGCACACAAGGAGACTCTATGGAAAGATACTAGAACATGCTATTCCACGACTCAAATCATTCATACACAAGGAAGACAATAACCAACTTAAAGTATAGATCTAATTTGCCAATATCACCCAACACTCAAAATATGTAAGCTACGAGCTTAACACATAACAAATTTTCAAATTTTTGTTTACCAAGGAGCAAGAATGCTCTACGTTTTAGACCAAAAATGCTTGAAATTTTTTTCTCTTTTCAAATCTAGCTCATCAAAGATTATAAGAAGGTGTCTTGGTTACTTAGTTCCTTGATTTTATGCTACAAATCAATTCCAAGGTACATACATTAAAGAAGACATGGATATCTTGCAATATTCGAATATTTGAGTGACAAGAACAAGAAAACTCTAAATGAACATATGACAAAAGACTCAAAATCAAAGCTAAGCACATTTAAAGACACTTTCAACATCTGAGGAACAATTTCGGCATGGTAACATTTAGCTCTCGATTTTGGACCAAAATGGTAACAAACAACATGCTCACAACTTCACAAGGCAACCAAAATCATGAGGATGAGACTTAGATACTTAAACCTCCAAGTGAAGTGGGAAAATGGGCACACCAACTTGAAATCTCCAAAAAAGCACAAGAACATCAATGTTAGCACAAGAAAACACCATATTTTAGACAACTTAGGCTCTAGATACCAAATGATGTAGCTTCATTTTAGTTTTATGAAATATGGTGTTTGATATTATAAAGAAAACATAGAGAAAATCTCCACTGGATATTAAGATAGCCTATCTATCTAGATGTAAATGTTCACTTCTAGAGGTTCTAAAGAAGGAGAGTGAAGGCTTGGTCAAAGAAACAACATAAAATGGATAACATAACACATAAACTGAATGAAAATGAGATAAACAAAGAAGAAAGTGAAAGCAAGAGAAGATGAAAATGGAGCAAGAGGAAGCACACAACTCTTAGGTGAGGACACAAAGGCCAATCTTTCCTAGAGATGAGTGATTGATGCCGCCACTTGATTGCTCAAGATAAGGCTAAGAAGAGTCTCCACTCCTTAGAGGGGAGCTCATGGAAATAGGTTGAAACAATATAAAAGCTACTCAAATTAATCAACCTTGTACTTGTTTAGGAGAGTTCTAGGGACCTCTAGGCAAAAACTAAAAGATAAAAAAGGTATTTAAACAATTACAAAGTCGTAGCTTCTAGAAGCTAGGTTAAACTTAATGCATAAGATGACAAAAATGGAGTAGACAAGGTGGACTCCATGTGTGAATTTTGTCGAATCACATGGAGGACCACATGGTACATGTGCTTTTTACTTTATGATTTATGCTTTTCTTTCTCTTCCACATCATGCTTGTTATATGCTTTCCATGTAGACATGCCTTAATATACTTAAATTAGTGTTCACCCTCTCCTAATTACCATAAGCAAACCTACAAAACAAATCAACAAGGATTAGCATGTCAACTTAGGTTAAGTCAACCCTAGTCAAAGGTCAACAAATCAACCAAAGTTAAGTCAACCAAGTCAACTTAGGGAAAATCAAATATAATAAAAGCTAAGACAATGGAAGGGATTAGATAAATCTGTTTGTAAACTTATGGGTACTTGGGCCACCATCCTTGGTACGGGTAAGCCTACATCAAAATGTATAAATTATAATTATATTTGTTGGCACAAGCAAGCTTGAAGCAAAGAATTGATAAAGCCATGTACTTGAAGATCACATGTGTTTGATGAAGATTGATGAAGATCCACTTGAAGATTAAGTTTTTAGTGTGTTAAATATGGAAATAATATGTTAAATGTAATGTTTTGATGTTATATCATGTTGGTAGGCTATGATGTCTTGTTAGTCTTGGTGTGTCTCTTTTAATCTATTAAAATGAGTTTTAACAGGTTAAAAGGCTTGAAGTATATAGCTTCTGGTATGAATGTATTCAATTAGTTGAATTATTTTTCAATCGACTGATTTCATTTAAGTCAAGTGAAATCAGTTGACTGTACAAAAAATTCAACTGATATTAATTAAACCAAACTATATATGTTGTGTTTTCGAGAGCAGAGCTAAGTTTCTGAGTTTTTGAGCACGAAATCTTGTCATTCTTCTAAGAAAAACTCTCTCTCTTTGTAATACCCAGTCGCAATGTGAAGTTTGAAGATCTTGGTTGATCTTGGAGGCATTTTGGCTTGTGAGTAGCTTGAAGAACACATGTATGGTTGGCTAGGGAGAGCCACCATCAGGTTTGGATGTTCTTGTGCCTCTAGTTTTTTTGCCTGATGTGATTTCAGGTCTGTAAGTATGATTCTTGCAGGGTAGTTGTCTAGATTTTTGTGTGATTCAAAAATCTTGTGAGGTTCTTTGTTCAAAAGTCTAATCTTGGTGTTTGATTTGTAAAACTTTTGAATATAGTGGAAACCAGGCTTAGGTTGTCCTGGTAAATTGGATGTAGCTATGTGATTGAGTGAACCAGTATAAAAACAACTGTGTAATTCTCTTTCCCTCATCTCACTCACTTTGAATCACTTTAAAACTCAAGAAAATCAAGTAATCCACTCTTTGTTATGTTTTAATACGTTCTTGTGTAATCTGAGGTTGTATAATAGTTAGAAATATTGATTGGAACAAGTCTTGTATGTAAAAGATTGTTGTTTTATTTTTTGACCGATTGAAAGTGTACTGGTATGCAACTTTTCCATTCTAACTTTCCAGTCTATTTGATTCAATTGAAAAGAGTTTTATCCTTTCGAAAAAGTTTTAAATAGTCAATTCAACCCCCCCTCTTTTCTTGGCTAAAATCACCATTTCAAACCTACAATGTTTGATTTAAGATTTGGGTTTAAGATATGAATTTATATACCTGGAATTAAGGATGACATATATTAATTGATTTCATTTACTATCTCAATTCTGCTTGTCAATATTGCTATACACTTAAAAAAGGACTCATATGTGTAGTTCTGTATTAAATTTGGATAGGTGGTTGACACAATGGCTTGTATAGGATCATTGAACTCTAAAATTGGAATTTTTTTCCGTATTTCAACTTCTACTAAGTTGTTGTTAGGTTCTAGTAACTTACCATCATCAATTTTAAGTATCCAATTTGATAATTCTTGAATCTTGGATGCAATACTGGTTTGTAGTACTTCTTTTAGCAAACACATATTTTTGGTCAATGTTAACACTTGAAAGTGGTCCTATAGATAAGAGACAATAATTGTGGCATGGACAATATCAGATCTAGTCCCTCCAAGTATAATAGGTAGAATTTGCCTAAAGTCACCTCCGAATACTATGACTTTTCCTCCAAAACCTAAATTTGGTTTTGTCATACAGTTCATTATGTCTTTCAGAGTTCTATTTAAAGCTTTAAAACAAAATTTGTGTGTCATTGGAGCTTCATCCTAAATAATAAGCTCGACTTTCTTTAACAACTCTGACGCTTTAAATCCTTGTTCAATGTTACAAACCGATTTTTCTAGTGTTGGAGTTGGTATTTTGAATTTAGAATGTGATGTTCTTCCCCCTAATAATAATAATAGAGAAAGTAATTGCACTTGAAGCTACCTTGAATACAATTTTACCTTTAGATCGTAATGTCGATAACAGGGTTTTCCACATGAAAATTTTTCCTATTCCTCCATAGCCATACAGAAAGAACTCACCTCCTTGTTTATTAATGACTACCTGGTTGATCTTTTTTAAAAAAAAGATTATGTTCACCTATAATAGAATTGTTATTGAAACTTCTTAAATAGTGTAATTTTGGTTTAAATTCCAACAGTAAGAAGGGATAATAATCCTTAACTTGTCATGAATTTGAAGTTTGATTGAAATAAATCTCGATGGTCACCAATGTTATTATTCAATTATGCATATATGAATCTATTTCCACAATTTTATGTAAGAAAGTCGTTTGGGTATGGCATTGTTGGATAGAATTTTAAATTGCTTTTGTTAGATTGCAACAATTTTTCTATCTTTAGTAAAGTTAGATTTTGTAGGACTTATGTACTAATATTTAGTTCTTATAAAAAAAACAATTTAGGATAATAGTTTGTTAGTGCTTCAAGACATAAATGATGTGCTCATGTTATGGATAAAGTTATAACTATTATTGAATGGAGATTACCTAGAAATCCTATTGTATTTCTCTCTCGGTATAGAATTCCATCTGCCAGACACCCCTAAGTTTTGTCCAAAGTTCTTCCGGTTGATTAACACTATTAGATAACATAATGGTAACAAATAGTTTTCTTAGATAATGTCCAGAACTCCAATCTTTGGCTTCTTTTATAACTTCCACATATTTTGCATCTACTAAGATACCTAAAGCTAAGCAAGCTTCTCTAAATGTATAATATACTACATTGTTAAGTGTTCTGATATCTATGTAAGATGTTAGGCCTTTTATGATACTTAGCATTCATCTTAGATAAAATACTTCACCAGTACTTGGAGGCACCCAAATAAATCAACATATGTTAATTGTCTTGCTTCTTGGTATTTTTTATTACATTCCATCCAACATGTAAACATTGATTCTAAAATTGTTGGCTTTGCCATGATATCATCAATTTGGTTGTCATCCTTAAAGTAGATTGTTTGTTCTCCTGGAACATGGAAAGATAGTCTTTCTACTACTAGATTTATTCTATGAATATGAAACAAAAGTATTCTCTAGCATGGTTCACATGGAGATACGTATCTGCAATCAAGATATTGTTTGATTTCATCTATTGGTTCTTTGTTAAAAAAGGATTCATTTTCATTTGGAATTATGGTAGTTGTTATTCTTTCATAACCCTTGTTGATGTATTTGAATAAGTACTTCATTGAAGTACTATGATTACACCATTCAACATTTATATGTGTTTGGTACTTCAACAACAATTATAGGTTGTAAGGAATCACAAAACAATTGTCTAAGGAAACACCATTCTTAGTTATATTTGATAATTGCTCCTTCTACATAACAACAATAATTTCCTTCTAATATGGTAATGGTGCCTTGAATTTTTTTTTGGATATAACTATGAGCATTTTCCATTTTTCATGCAAGGTAGTGATTTGTTTGTTGTTCCACATGGACCGTGAATCATGTTATCTTAAACACATTGATGTTATTCTCGATTATTTATTGAACAAACGATTTCAATAGACATTACCCTATCAATTTCCTTTGCAGTTTTTCTAGTGGGATGCAAAAAGATCAACAAGTGTGCATGAGGTAGATCACGCTTATAGTATGCATGACTGCAAATGAAACATAAAACCTTTATTTTCATAGAAAAAATTATTGAAGAATTATGATTTTAAAGGTACGACTTACATGTAATAGTTTTCCCCAATAAATGATCCCAAGTTAAGTCTGTTAGAAGTTATTCAAAATTTATTTTGAAGACCCTTGAAACTATAGTTGGTTGGTTTGTTGGTGATAACTTTAATTGGCCAGTAATTATTTCTTGCCATTTAGGATTGCATGTGAAAGTTATAAAAAGATCTGGGAATCCTATATAACTACAAATTGTCATTCCATCAAAATATAGTTGGTCCATGAATCTTCTGTTACCGATAAAAGATGAAGGAAGAACCCTTTTTTCCTTTATGTGAGCCTTGATTTTGTGTGTTGTATGCTTCATAGAGGTTAGTATATTTGTCAACTTTTAACTTTTAATGATTATATTTAATGAATGATAATCTTTTAGACTTCATCATTGTATATCCATCAACAATGAATTGTTGAAACAATTGTCTAGATCTAAGCAAAGTTAAGGCTTTTGAGTGTCTTATTTCTAATTTGAAACAGATTCATTCCCTAATTGTTAGTCGGATCCTTTTCTTGTTGTTGAATCCTGAATTATCATAATGATTAACATCATATCTATAACCATCCTCCCCATATGGAAAGAGTAAAGGATATTGAAATCTTAAATAATTGGTGTGCAATTCATTTATTCTTTGTATTTTGCCAGATCGGTTTTTCATTAAGATGCCTCTAGGTAAAACAGTGTCTACTTCATCGACTATGAGAGTTGCTACTTCTGAAACATTGGGGCCATTATATACCTTTGCATCTTTAGTCATGTCTACAATAAATCTCAGTTTCAAGTCATCAAATGCTAGTGTTGGTATCTATCCATTGCCATTCTAAATGATTTGGCATGAACATTAAAGTCATCTAGCATCTTTGTTATTTTGTGACAATTTCTAAATCAATATTTTCTTGATTTCTGAAAAGCGTAAACAATTCAATGAGTACTTATTGGGTTGGATTTACAATAGTAGAAGAAAAATAGTGATGTACCTTAAAGATTGCATCATATTTTGAATATTATTTTCAGTGTCGTAAATATAAAGTTGGGAAAACTTTGGAAGCCCTCCTAGTAGTGGTAAAAGCCTCCCTATTCTATGACAAGATTGACTTTGGATTCGTAAATTAGGGGGTCCTTTTCCATTGTTAAAAGTTGTATCAACTTTTGCTTCAGGTGACGTAAATGCAAACATCATATTATATATTCTAATATGATTTTCATAGTTATTGCTCTCCTTCGATTCGTTATCAAATAAAAGAAGTTGTAAAACAATTGGTGGTTCTAACTAGGCACACACTTCTTGACATAATGGTTGCAGTCTGCTTCCATCGTTGGACAAAAGTATCCAGCTCACATGATTCGAGTGGCCATGCTCCGAGATCTATAATGGTTCTCACATATCCCTTCATGTATTTCCTTATAACATATTTCGCTTGTTTCTTTGTGAACATTTCATAATGCATGGTTGAAGCCCCTCTTGTATAGTTCTTCACCTACTAGGGTATATCATGTTGCCTTTCTTACCCATTTGCTGTCTTTTGAGTTTGGTATATTTTTAGTTTCAAGGTAACAGATGTACGGGTCCATCCATGTTTCTCTGTCGCTATCAATGTTCATGCATGTGTTAGTTTTATAAGTGGAAAGGGTCGACAAGGTTTGCTAGAGTAAGGATCTATATTTCCCCTTCTTTTTGGTACTAGCCAGCTTTGATAGTACATTGGCTTTAATGTTGTCCCCTCTTGGCACATGATCTACTTTTATTTCATCAAAATCATCCACTATGTTACGAACCAAACGATAATATTGAAGCAAAAAGAGGTCTTTGACTTGGTACTCGTTGTTTAAATGGCCTACAGTAAGTCTGGAATCCATTTGACACATCACTCTTTACACTCCCACTTCTTTGGCTAATGTTAACTCGGTAATGATGGCTTCATACTCTGCTTGATTACTTGATGTTTTGAACCCAAAGTGTAGGGAGTTTTCTATCAACACACATGATTAGGTCCTTCTAATACCATTAAGCCCCTGCTTCTTTTGGGTTTGATGACCCATCAACATATAGTGTCCACCACTCTTTTTATGGCATATGTTGTCCCTGTAATTTGCTTGCAACATCTGCCAGACATTGGGCTTTTATCGGTCCTTTGGGTTCATACTGAATATTAAACTCGAATAGTTCTACGAACCACGAGGACATCCTTCCTATCAAGTCAGGTTTCTATAATATCTTCTGGGTGGGGTAATCTATTTTAACGATGACATGATGATTCTAGAAGTATGGTCTCAATCTTCTGACTGTGGTGACAAGAGAAAGGGCCACTTTCTCGACCATTTGATACTGTGTTTCTGGGTCCTGTAGGGTTTTGCTAACGAAATACATTGGTGTTACTTCCCCTCCTTGTGTTGGACGAGGGTCACGCTTACTGCGTCCTCGATTGTGGTGATGTATACAACTAGGGTCAAAGTGGTATCTGACTTGCATAATACGGGAAGGGATGTAAGTATCTGTTTCAACTTATCGAATCTTTCTTGACATTTCGTTCCCCAGATAAAGACAATTGACTTCTTTAGGAGCTTGATCATTGGTTGTGTTTTGTTTGCTAAACGTGGTAATAACCATGATATTATCTTAAGTCGACCTATGAGGTGTTGTACCTCTTTAATGTTGTCGGGGCTTCTCATTCCAATGATTACTTGACATTTTTCTGGATTTGCTTCGATTCCCTTTTGGGTTAGCATAAATCCTAGAAATTTACCATCGTCCACCCCGAAGACACATTTATCCGAGTGAAGGCGCAAATTGTAAGCTCTTAAGGTCGAAGACACCTCGGCCAAATCTTGGGAATGTTGTGTTAAGGTGGGGGACATGACTACAATATCATCCACATACACTTTTACGCTCCTATCAATAAGGTGTTTGAAGACCTTATCCATTAGACGTTGATTACTAGCCCCGACATTCTTAACGCCAAAGGCCATGACCTTGTAATAATAGTTAGTTTCCTCCGTGATAAAAGTTATTTTAAGCATGTTTGACTCTGCCATTAGGATCTGATTGTATCCGGAATAGGAATCTAAGAAACTCAAGATTTTGTAGTTGGCAGCTTTGTCAAAAAGTTGGTCTATATGGGATAGAGGGTAGGCGTATGAGGAGTTTATATTTTTGCCCTCATTTAATATTTAATTTTGGGGATTTAATTGAATTTTTGTTCTTAAAAATTGATTTAATTGAGATTTTTTTATAATTGGGTTTATTGTGCATGAGATACAAAAACATGTTAAAAATTGATTAAAGTTTTATGACACCTTAAAGATAAATCAAAGAATACAAAATTATCAAAGTCACAAAAATACAAGTCTAGCATTGCATGAAGAAGGCAAGAAAAGCTTGAAAAAGTGAAGAAGTTTGGCTAAGCTAAGAAGAGGGAACGAGCAATAAAAATTGGACCTTACGGGTTTCTCTATGTTTTTCCAGAAAAAAGGCTTTGATAATTCATAAATATTCATGATAAAAGATAATTTGGGAAAAATATATTTTTAGATATTTTATTTGATGTTTTTAAATAATCTTATTTAATTATATCATAAAATATCAAAAGATAATAACTACTAAATCTTTTTAAATATGCAAGATCTTCTTAAATCTTTTAAGATCTCTATAACAAACAAATATATCTTGAAGATATTGTATTATTTAGAAGATAATTGGAGGAGGTTACAAATGATTGATTTGGGAAAAGTAATGCAAATATTAGTTGGTGATAATTTATCAAATATCTTTAAATAATTTATTTATTTAATTATATGAGATACTAATATTATCAACCAACTATATTTGTCAAATAGTCTATATCTCTCCAAATATTTTTAAATATTCATAATCACTATAAAGATAAATGATATTTATCTTTATCTTTATTTTAGAAGATATTTGAGAGATTTTAGTAACATAAAAGCCTAGTCCAAGTCCTATATAAAGAGACTAAGAGGAGATAGAAAGAGGAAGCTCGACATTTCGGAGTTTAGGAACCCTTTAGGGGGCCTAATTTCATCATCCATCTCTACTATCTCTTCTTCTATTTTTATTTTATTTTGCATTCCATGGAGGGTTAAGCTTCAAGGGTTAGTTCCACTGTAATTTCTTAACTGGATTATGAGGTTAGATGAATAAATTTGTTTATTCTTTTGATTCTTGTTGTTTCATCTATGCCTTTTGGTTCTTAATAGTAAAAGTACTGATTTTTACATTGTAACAAGTTGACACAGTGTTAAGTCTATATAACATAACAATCATATGAGTCCAAGGATTTTTAAATTTTAATTGATAAGTTACTTTAATTAAATTTAGAAATTTTCATATGATTGAATGGGGGTTTTTACTAATAATTGAGAAATTACTTTGATTAAAACTGAAAACCTTGATTAAAATTAATCAAAAGTTACTTTCGATAATTAGCTTTTTACTATATATAAGTTCTAAAAGAACAGACATGATTATTATTAGTAATATTTAATTAAGAAGTTATTGGTTAAATTTACTATGATTAATCTATAAAGTTCGTGCTTTTGATTGAGAAGTTACTTTGATTAATAGTGAGGACGCCAATAAATTAATTGAGAAGTTACATTGATTAATTTGAAATCTTAAACAAAAAATCAATAACAATAACCTTTAGGAAACCAATGATGAATCCTATTTTGAAAAAGCAGTGGAATCAACCTATTTTCTTACTATTGTTTTTATCTCTTTTCAATTCTATTTCTTTCTTTCATTTACCTTAATCCTCTTATAATTTGACTAACTCTTTTGTATAGTCTTTATAAGAACTAATTTGTTAAAAAGCAATTTTGTGTTCATTGGGAGACGACTTTTAGTTACTTTACCATTTCTATTTTGTTTACTACTTTCTAAATAATACTGAAGTTGTTATAAATAAGTAGTATTAATTTGATCGCGTCAACGATAATGTTATCAGCGTCCTTGGGGCACATTTTGTTTAAATCATTGTAATCCACACATATTTGCCATTTTTTGTTGAATTTTTCACAAGTATGACATTGGCGAGCCAGGTTGTGTAATGGGCTTCTTCGACGAACCCGACATCTAAGAGTTTGGCGGCTTCAACCTTAATCGCATGTCGTATTTCTGCTCTTAATTTCCTCTTCTTCAGTGACACGGGGTGGGCCTCATGGAAGATGATGAAGCAATCTTTGGGTCCCTGGGAGGTCCATGATTGTCCAGGCAAACATGTATGCCTTATACATCAAGGCTCAGCCCATTTTTTCTTCATCCTCTTCGACCATCGTGGATTCTACCATCAAACTTCTTCCTTCTGGGAGAGTAAATTCTTTCATTTCTCCCACTGGTTATATTCGTTCGTCACTCCCTATCCAGGGACCCAAGTCTTCACCTATCATGGTGGTTATGCTACCAGGTGTATGTTCCACATTATTGATTTTTAAGACAAGGCTCGAGAGCCATAAAGGTGCTATGTAACATTCACTTGCCACCTTTTGATCCTATGCATGGTGACTATGTCTTCGAATGCTGATGGGAACTTCATTACGGGGTGAAGGGTAGACACCATGGATCCCAATGTATTTAAGGAAGGTCTTCCCAATAAGATTTTGTAAGATGTGTTGGCTTCAATGACAAGGTACCGAATAGGTAACGTCTTTGTTTGGTTACCCATTATATTTATTAATGGGTGCAAATTCATTAAGATACAAATTCATCACCATTATATTTATTAAATTCATTTTATAAGATACAAATAATAACATGGAACAATTTGGTAGATTTAAATGATGTAATTTGCTATGATTTTGCTACGAATTAGCTAGGGATAAGTTGTTACAATTTGTTATGGATTAACTAGGGATTAGTTAGAGATAAAATCTACTACGAATTAGTTAGGGATAAAATTTGCTATGGAACAACTAGGGATAAAATTTGGTACGGATCAGCTAGGAATTAGTTAGGGATAAACTCTGCTACGAATTAGCTAGGGATAAAATCTGTTATGGATCATTTAGGGATAAAATTTTGCTACGAATCAACTAGGGATTACCTATGAATAAAATTTGCTATGAATCAACTAATGATTAGGTAAGGATAAAATTTGTTAGGGATTAATTAAGGATAAAATGTGTTACGGGTTAGCAAGAGATTTGTTGTGGATATTAACATGTTTTCTTTTAATTCATTATCGAGGCTTTAAATAGTGATTTGCTATGAAAATTGTGAGCAATAGTGAGGGAATAATTCCCTTGCTATTAGACATGTCAAAGTGAGCCAATCGGCTCACACGGGTTGGCTCACCACGAGCCGGGTTGAAAATGAGTGAACCAAACCCGGCTCACTTTCTGGTGAGCTAGAAATTTTGTAACCCGGCTCAACCCACCACGGGTTGGTGGGTTAAGTAGGTTGGCTTACCAACTCACCTAATTTTTTTTTTGTATTCAAATATTTAAATAAATTTTTAAGTAACCCATGAGATGACAATCATAGTAAAATCAAGAATCAATGTTTTGATCATGCTCACCACCAATATATGAAGAATTATTTCCAAGAAATTATCCATTAGTCTAAGAAAGCATGGCTAATATTACAAATTTTCTTTCATGCTATTCAACAAAATATAAATAAAAAACTATACATTTTTTTCATGCTAATTTAGAAAAAATTGTTTATAAGACGGTTGGTTACTTGAGTAATTTACTATAAATATTATAGTTAAAGATTAAAGTATCAACATATATATAACTTGACAATCAAATTAATTAAACATTCAAACTATTCAAATATAATTAAGCAACATTCTAGCATTTAAAAATATGAAATTGTGAACAAATATAATAGGA
>Ga0209589_1004751_pt1 | contig 23322 bp, 13 predicted proteins | sample CowpeawhiteBW_FD_187525 | JGI IMG/M metagenome (GOLD analysis project Ga0209589, IMG submission 187525) | Root nodule microbial communities of legume samples collected from California USA - Cow pea white BW (SPAdes) (version 2) | ecosystem: Host-associated > Plants > Roots > Nodule | place: USA...
ACCTACTGTTTAGTGAAAACTTAGTATATGAATCAATGTTCTACCAAGGACAATTTAAATTTTCATATTTCTTTCCCTATTTTGTATGACAAACATGCATATACTATTTTCAAAAAGCCTCTTAGCTTCATAATTAGATCTGTAATCCCAGTTTGACCATTTCTTTTGTAAACATGGTGAGAAAAGGGGCAAGAAAAAGCTGAACTAGGACTGCAGCATTCTTTCCAGATTCCACCACTGAGGTGCCTGTCTTACTTTATTCAGTAAAATGCTCACAATATACCAGTCATGCCAGTTGCAGTGTTTTGCAAACATCATCATAAGGTCCTAAGACTGGAAAAGTCACCGGCAGGAGGAAGGAGGCAGGATGCCTAAGAGAACAAAGTAAGACTATAATATTAAAAAAAGAAATAGTTCATTATAGTGCCACGCCAGAAAGTTCTTTTAAAATTTGAACGGATGTTACTATCCTATGGCCTCATTGAGAATGGCTTTTAGTTTTTCAGCACAGTTTTCAGTTGTAAATTTCAAAACAAAGACAATATTAGTAGTAGTGATGATGACTGTGTTGGCAGAAATAGTGACAGTAGTCGTGGAAATAATGATGATGGTGATAGAGGATGTGTTTCAAAATTAAGTGAAAAAATATTCCAAGCTCCATTTTGGCTAAATGCATTTTGTTTTGAAAATTACATTTGAACTGAAAACTCCCAGTCACCCAAAATGGGGCTTACAATATTTCAATGTCTAGATTAAAATTTTCACCAGGTTGAGTATGGAAGAAGACTGAAGAGCACAATCATGCTCTAACTCACCATTACTGATTTTACTAAGCTTCTCATGATTAACTTTTGCCATGCATTTGTATCATTGTATGCATGCTTATCAAAATTGAGAGTAGCCATGCATTTGTATCATTGTATGCAGGCTTATCAAAATTGAGAGTAGGAGTTAAAACAAACATAAACACTCCAACATTGTCTAACATAGTTAAACAAACCTATAGGCTCGTGCAAAATCGTGTACAATTTGAGTTTTGGATTGATTTAGTGAGCTTGGTTGGACAGTACGAGAAAGCCAAAATTGGCCCTGACTCAATTTGTTTTGGGCCTATGTAGAACACACATTTTGTGATTCACTAGTTCTCTCTTGTGAGTCTCTGTCCATTTGGGTGTCGACTATGTTACTATGTTATTTTATTGTTAACATTTTTTATGGTAAGCAAACTCTTACGAGTTTAAGACAAGTTTACAAAGCCTCCACGTGCTTCTATGAACTCCTAAGTTTGACAATCTTGATTGCATGCCATCTTGCTTCAAATAGTTTCACATCATTACATGATAAATGTCTTTTACAATTTCAACTCGATATTCTACCTAGGATGAGGAGGAGATTAGAAACTCGTAGATAGGGGATCTTAACTTGGATGGTAAGATCTTAGGATTTTACCTAAAATACAAAATTATACATATATAGTACATATGCATAAGAATATCATAAACAAAGAAAATAACCTCTTAAATCACAGTATTAAAACAAAAGTAGATTTAAAAATTATAACAATAGTAAGTCAGTATCCAAATAGTATAATCAGAAATGTGGGAAAGAAATACTTAATACTATTTTTTTTTAGTTGACTAGAAAATTATGCTGTTGAACTTTCCTATAATTTAAGTTTGGGATTTAAGTTAACCACACAATACTTATTTGTTAAGTAAAATTTTCCAAGCCTTATGCGGGATTTATACTCACCCACTCACACCTATCACAATGAGGGTTCACCGACTCACACCTATCACAATGAGAGTTCACGAGGCTGCAAATTATGGTGGGCCAGGGTTGTCCTTAATTAATGTGCATTAGAGCCGCCAACCCCTATTCCAAGGCCTATCAGTCTGGATTCGGCCAATGCAGGTGACCCAGCAATTGTATGGGAAGGATTACCGTCATAGACTTTGAGCTTAGTGCCATAATCAATCCCACAAAATTAACTTGTATGGGAAGGATTACTAAGCTGAAAATGTTGCTACAGTCAAAGGAAGGTGCAATAATAGAAGTTAAAGGTGGCACTAGTCTAGGAAACAATGGAATCACAGAGTTGAGGTATGCAGTTGTGACAAAGAAAAGGTTGAGTGCAATACGGAGAAGGTTACTACGAATGGGTTGGTAGGGCTTCACAAATGAGAAGAAAGGGATTTCCCAGGGTGTGTTCAACTCATGGGACAGCATGATCCTACAAGGTAAATGTTGATTCTAACACCAATGGTCTTCTAACTTAAACATGGATGCTATTTAAGAGAAAGACATCAGCAAAAGTATGAAAAATCATCCTTCAAAATAGGGCAGTCACTAGTGTCAAGAACCCCAGCATGGACATTAACTGAATGGAAAGAAGATAGCTGATAAAGAGTATTGGAGTACCTCCATCCATATCAGTATTGTATGTACCATGATTACTACAACATGTTTTAGAATTCATCTAAGGCCATATATGTTTTGTTATATCATTTATAATAATCATTTGGGGATGGGGAGCCGAAATTTGAATAAACCCAACCTTCTGCTCGCCTGATGTGATTGCCAAAATGTAACGACAACCGCGTGATTTCACCAGCAAACTGTACTTCATTGTTCCTGACAGATAATAATCAATAACTTATGAGAAAGATTAAAGGAACCAATAACATTCAACGCACCAATAATCATAGACTAAAAGGCTTACCTCTCACCACAGTGTGGACATCCAAAAGCTGATAGCAAACTCTGCAGGAAAGGTAAATGTGGCGTGTGTTATATTTAAGAAAACAAATGGACAGACAAAACAAAAGAAACAGCAGATAAAAATAACAGTATGTAATATGATCCATTATCTAATTTGTGAATCAATAATGCTAATTCATTTGATTGAAATATGTAACAAAAAACTTCAGGAAAAAAAAAAAGTGAATGAGGCCTAAGCATAAGGATAACAGAAATAAAGGTGAAATTTAACTACATATATGATATTCCCAATACCTATCAATGAAGGATCAAAAACAGTAACCACTTGCCAATCACAAGAGCAGATGGAGCAAAAGACAAGACATACCTTTTTGAACTGAGGAATTAAAGTCAATAAAAATCTTGTAATCCCCTGACAAACATGACAGAAATTCAGGTCAGGTGATAAAATTTAAAAATTTTGGATGAAGATACAATATTAAGGCTTAGGGTGTACTTGAATCATTTCTTCACTAATAAATAATTGTTTCATTGATTTTTAACATGGTCATATGGATAGAACAACACAAAAGATGAAACACACAAAAAAGTCTAAATATTCATTACTAAATTACTCGGGTAACAATGTCGCTTGTAAATAAATGAAGTACTAACTATTCTACTAGTCCTAGTCCGTAATTAAGAGCTTAATTAAGTTCCCAGTACATGAAACTTCACATAAAAAAATTGATTATTAAATTAAACTAGAAAATGGTTAACACTGATACTTTTCTGCCAAAAGCTTATGCTAAACAAATAGTACTATTACAAGTCACTTTTACAAACTTGGGCAAAGTGAAAACTACATTACCTCATTCAAGCAGTTGTAAGTTCAAAACGGTGTTCAGTACCACCCCACAAACCCCAAACCCCAACTAAACGCGTTGATAGATAAATTAAACACCGCACCGGCTCATAAATTAAACGCATCGAAGCAAGAGGAGAAAAAAACAAGGTGCATGGTTTAGAACATGAGAAGGTTCAGAAACAAGCGCAAAAAGAATGGTGTACTGAATACAAATTAAACGTATTGACGCAGGGGAAGAAGAAAACGAAGCGCTGACATTGCAATGTTCACCGAGTGAAGAAAAAGATAGTATAAGAATGGAGAATTGAATCGTTGAGTTAACCACACAGGAGGTGCGAGAAAAAGTAGAAAGGAACACTGTGAATTCATTGAAAAGCCAAATGAAAAGCAAGCGGTGGCGGAAAATGGGAGAAGCTTACGTTTTCACCACACCGCATACAAAGACTATCGAGGCTGTAGAGTGGAGCGTCACCATCCTCAGCTGAAACGGCTTCCACAACCGATCCTACGTCCACGATTTTCTGGCTTCTCGCATTCCCTTCCATTACTCAATTCCACGATTCCCTTCGCGTTATTGTTAGAACCTTCGATTTCAAGCAGTGACGAGAGTTCCTGCTGCGAAGGAGAATTCTGAGTTTTGAAGAAACCCTCGTGGCAATTGTTTTCGAAAGAGTTCGTGCAGAGAAGAAAACGGCGTCAACGACCTCTCCCGGTCGCGCAGCAGTGGCTCCGGTAGTTGATATGCTGGCGCAAAAGAGTAGAGTGTCTTGCAATGCTGAATGAAGAAAGAAGTGATTGTAATAAACTCAGTTCGATAGGAGCACCTCCAGAATCGTTAAAAGAGAGAAAAAATAGAAAATAAGTTTAATCGTGCATTTGGTTCTAGCGAAATCTTAATTTGATATTTCTATTCTTTTTCATTTTAATTTGGTCCCTTGGAAATTTAATCTCAATGTAGTCCTGTCTGTTAATTAGTGATATAATAACAGCGTTAAATAGCATGTGTAAGTTCCTCAGTTTTTTTAATTTTTTTTAATTTTTTTTAATTTTTTTTTTAATTTTTTTTAATTTTTTTATTTTTTTTTATTTTTTTATTTTTTTTAATTTTTATCTTTTTTTAATTTAAAAAAAATTACAACATGTCAAGCTATCATCATGCCACATAGCAGTGACAAAGTGATGTGACAGTGACAATGACACGTGTCACTTATGTCATTTTCATTTTCTCAATTTGGTCCCTTTATTATTTTAATTTTTGTCTCAATTCAGTCTCAATCTTTTGTAAAAATTTAACAATTTTGTTTCTCTCCAAATTGAAATCAAATTTAATTTAATTTTTATATAAATGTACACAAATATTTCTATCAAAATTGATATTTCAAGTAAATATTTTTAACAAAATTAAGTTCATTTAATTAAAATTTTACATTGAATTTTATTTAAAATTGTTTTAAAGTTGTTAATAGAAAATAATGTTAATAGAAAAAAAAATCATAAATTAATAGTTCATGTAACAATAAAAGACATATAAATTTAAAATTTGAAAATAATTTTAACTAAAATTGAATGTGAAACACAAATTTAAATAAACTTAGCTATGTTAAAAATATATAATAAAAATATCAATTTGAATAAAAATATCAAATTTAAGAAAAATATTTGTATAAAATTTATATAAAAATTAATTTTTGTTTTAATTTGGAAAGGGACAAAATTGCACTATTTTTACAAAAATAAGGACTAAATTTAGACAAAAATTATAATACAGGGACCAAATTGAGACGGAGGAAATGACACCTGGCATAATATTGACACCTGTCATTGTCACTGCCACATCACTTTGTCACGGTCACGTGGCACGATGACAGCTTGAAACGTGGCAAATTTTTTTATTTTTAAAAAAAATCAAAATAAAAAAAATTCAAAAAAAAATTCAAAAAAGAATCAAAAAATTGAGAAACTGACACGTGGCACCCTATTTAACGTTGTTACTATACCACTAACGGAAAGGACTACATTGAGATCAAATTTCCAAAATAGGGACCAAATTGAGATGAAAAAAATAGGAACCATATTGAGATTTCACTATGAAAATAGGAACCAAAGGTATGATTAAACCTAGAAAATACAAGGGAATAGAAGGTTCATTAATTCTCAATGCCCTAAAAAATCATGTCCAAAGGATTTTCTAATAAATTCCTTATTCTTAGGTTAGGTAACCAATCATTAGCCGACTCCCATTTTTGAAAGAATTAATGTAAGACCTGTGAAAATTAAATAATTAATTAATAAATGCGGGTAGTAAGAGCCTTTAAGACATTAATTATTGATTTATATGATGTAGAAAAGTATTAGCTCAAGTGTTTGAGAGTACTTAATTACCTAAGAGGACTTAGGTTTGAGTCTTATGTATGTCAATTGTGTGTTATTTAATTTAGGTTAAAATACTCCATTGGTCCTCGTTTTTGTTCCAAAATCTCAATTTGGTCCTCATATTTTTATTAGTCTCAATTAGGTCCTCAATTTTGTAAATTAGTATTAATTAGGTCTTTTCCGTTAGTGTAGAACTAACACCGTTAAGTAGGTGTCACGTGTCAGCTCCTTGTTTTTTTGAATTTTTTTTATATTTTTTAATTTTTTTTAAATTTTTTAAATTTTTTAAAAAATATATATATTTATGCCACGTGTCATGTTTGTAGTGTGCCACATGTCAATCTAATATGGTGACATATGTCAAATTATTGTACGAATCTCAATTTGGTCCTATATTTGTTAATTTGATTTGATTTCAGTCCCAAATTTTTAAAAAAAAAATTAATTTCATGTGCTCCAAATTTAGACAAAATTTAATTTTTATATAAATGTAATGATGATACTTTTATTACAAGTGATATATCTATTACATATTTTTAACAATATTTAATTTATTTAAATTTATATTTTACATTAAACCTTATTTCAATTTTATTTTAAAATTATAAATATATAGATTAATAAATTTATATTCAAAATATTTGTATAACATTCTATATTAACAATATTTTAGATTTGGCTTAAAAATAACAATTTTATAAATTCAAATGTAAAAATTTTTAAAAAAATTATAACAAATTAAAATGAATATATTTCAAATTTTAATATTAAATACAATTAATATTATTAAAATATTTAATAAAAATATCAATTTTAATAAAAATAATCATAACATTATATAAAAGTAAAATTTGGTCTAAATTTGGAGTGCCTAAAACTGAACATTTTTAAAAAATTTGGGATTGAAATCAAATCAAATTAATAAATATGAGGACCAAATTGAGATTCATACAATAATTTGACACGTGTCACCATATAAGATTGACACGTGGCACACTACAAACATGACATGTGGCATAAATATTTTAAAAAAAATAATTAAAAATTTAAAAAATATTTAAAAATTTAAAAAAAAATTCAAAAATTCAAAAAAATATATTAAAAAAATTCAAAAAAACGAGGAGCTGACACGTGGCACCTACTTAATGGTGTTAGTTCAACACTAACGGAAAGGACCTAATTGATACTAATTTACAAAATTGAGGACCTAATTGAGACTAATTAAAATACGAGGACCAAATTGAGATTTTGGTACAAAAATGATGACCAACGGAGTATTTTAACCTTTAATTTATTATTATTTTTAATAATATGCTTGATCATGTTGAGTGATAATATACTTATAGAATTATATTAAATATCATAAAACATGAATTGGTTTGATGGTTGTGTATTGAATTGAACATTGGCATGGTTATGGGTTTGAACCTTGGTAATTTTAAATTAAAGTTCTTTTTTGCTAAAATTAGTTTTGGCATGAAGGTGAAAGGGTGGAGAAAACCCTAAATGAATGATCAGCCAAGGGAGGTTGGGAAAACAGTCCATAAGTGACTTTGAATGACAATTAAAATTAGTCTTAATGTCATTTTTGTTTAAGACACCATTAAAAGACAAATTGTGAGAGAATAGAGGGGTTTAGAGGCTGAATATTTTAGAGCATTGTAAGGTGCACGAAATTAAGGAAAAATAATGATTAGTAAGTGAATTAGAGGAGCTAAATTGAGGTGGTGCTAAGGAGACCATTGGTGATCAAAGGGGGAGCTCTAGCATTTGTGTTTTAAGCAAGGAAACCAGGTTAGGGGAGCTTTTACGCTTTAATTGTATGTTTAATTCTGATTTTCATGCTAAATATAGTAACCTTACGTGTTACCTTTATTTTAAATTCGATTGGCATGCTAAATAAAGTAATTTCATGCGTTGATTATTTTAAGTCTTGGCATGCTAAGTATGGTATGATTATGTATGAATTGTTGTATTCCAATTAAAGTTGTGGTTATAGGAAATTTCAGAAATTGTCTGGTCGGCGATGAACTGCCGCCAGACGATTCTTTCCTCTTTTAGGAAATTCAGGGTTCCTATAGAGGAACCACCTGCCAGAAATAGTGTAAAATAGCTTGTTGGACCACTGTTGACCAAATCTTTGCCCAGAGTTGACTGGTTGACCAGTGTTGACTCGTTGACTGTCCAACGAGAGGCTGCCACGTGTTAGAGCAGTCTCTCTCCCAAATCAGATTTCCTTTCCGTAATTAAGGTTTGGCTGTCGTGAGCGCAAGGTGCGTTTTGCAATCCAAGGGTGGCCACTATTTTCAGATGAAAGACGTGTTCGGCGACGCGTTTTGCCGCTGTTGCGGTGCGGACGACACGAGGCATACATCCTAGTGGCAGTGGTGGTGCTTATGGCCGCAGATCAGAGGTTGCGAATGGCAGAGGCTTTGCGTTGCATCACAGAATCATGGTTTCCCTCATGGTGAAGGAGATCAACGAAGTTTGGTGGTGGCTTCGCAAGTGGTTTCGCGAGTTCATGGTGATTGTTGGGGTGGTTGTCGCATTGACGAGGTGCAGGTTCGTAGAAGGTCGCGACACGCGCAGACTTGAAGCTGTGCAGAACGGAGGCACTCCGACGGTGCAACGGTGGTGATTCTAGAGCGAGGGCGAACAGTGATGGTAGCGTGATGATGGAGGAAGAAGGTGCGACGGCCTTCGTGTTTGCGAATGCAGGTGAGGTTCTAGCAGCTCATCCGAGAAGAGGGTGCAGCCATGGATTCCAGCGTGAGCTCGAGTGGTGGGTGGCAACAGGAGACGTCAGAGAAGATGGTGGTGCAAGTGGCGCATGTGGTGCGCAGTTGGAGCGGCAATGTTCGTCTTGGACAGCGGAGGCATCACGGTTGCGCAGAAGGTGAAGGGTCGAACGGATGGCAGTGTGACATGGTGGCTGCTTTCCGGCGTGTGCAGCGGTGGCCAAACGTGTTCGTGGCGGCCATGGAGGTGGCGACTAGGAGTGTGGCGACTGCGGAGTGGGTTGGTGTAGAAAAGAGAAAAGGAGACTAGGGTTAGGGTTTGTGTTGGGAAGGAGATGATGACGTGGCAAACATTGATTGGTGATTTGAGTTAGTGGAGGATTGATGATGTGGCAAATTGTCATTGGTTAATTTAGTAAGTGGAGGATTTCCACATGGCGAAATCTGGTGGACTAGAGTTTAAGTGACATTAGGGTGCAATTTAGTAAAAAGGAGGGGTGTAGAACAGAAATTGAAAGTCCAATTACAAAAAGAGGTGTGAACCTGAAAACAGGGGGTGCAGTTAGCTCTAGAAATGTCCTTTTTCAGAAATAGATAATCCAATTGGGAAAAAGGGGTGTAAACATGAGAATTAGGGGTTTATTTAGTACCTGAACTATTCCTCTCCAAAATTCTTATTTTGGGACTTAATTTATGAATTAAAATATTCATTATTTACACTCTTAAGGACTTAAATTAAATTACAGTGCATTATTAAACTCAAGAATATCCAATAATATAGTATGCAACTAAATACAATTTTTAAGCGTAAAAATAATATTAAATTCCCAAAAATTTAATTATTGAATGTGAGCTAAGGTTCGACTCATCATACCTTCCAGGTGATCTGGAAGCATGCAACACCTGGTGGTACGTGTCCCTCACCATGTGATTTTACTGTAACAGTATTGGTGTTCTTATTCTTGATGTGCGTGATCTACAAAGCTTTAGTGATGCATTAACGGTCGACTTGCTAGTGTTCCTTGAGTTGTGGCTCGGAACGTATCCCTTGAGTTGTGGCTCGGGATAGGGGTTAAGCACGTGGCATTCTCTAGGTTGTGGCCCGGAATGACGTCCCTTGAGTTGTGGCTTGGGATAGCGGATGAACACGAGGAACTCTTGAGTTGTGGCTCGGGTTGGCGAGTGTTGCCAGTGTGAGTGTGCTGGTTGTGGCCAATACGAATGGGTCTAGATGGATTGCCCTCCTCAGTAATTAGCTAACGAGTTTGGTAGTCTTGGGACGTTACGAACTATGTTCATATATAGGAACTCCACCTGGCGTTACGGTGTATGATCCATAGCATGGTTTCCCGTACGTGCTCTATCGGTTGTGGCTGATAGGTATGGCAGCAAGACATCTTGAGGTAATTGCTATAAGACGTAGAACACGATTATTATGGTAGTGGCCATGTGGTATGGGATCAAAGAAATAGATTCATTTGGTGTGATTGTGTGATATATATAACAATGCAATATTTATATATATGTGGAATTCGTTAGCTCACTCTATCTGTTTGTGTTTGGCGATGATCATGTACGCGGTACACATGAGCAAATGATATTGCAGGTGGATCTGGTGAGGTCTAGAGACGGAGCAGGGCTAGTATTGGGAGAAGATTTTTTGTTTATCAGAGTTTTTATTATGTTTTGGAACAATTGTAATATTTTATATTATTAAACTTGGTTTTATAATTATGGATTGTGGACTATTGTCTGTGTAATAAAAGTTTTAAATTTTCTCGCGGTTTTGGGAAATGATATTTTATTAAATGCAGTTTAATTATATTTCTTTATTTTATTATTTAAATTCGTAATATCCGGTTGGGATGTCACAATTAACACGTAAAAACCTATTCTATTCCTGTCCTTAATTATTACATCACAAAATCTTTCATCTACTTGGACTTTATCTGATTTCTCTTAGCTCTTGTTTGCTGAAATAACGGGCTCCTATACTCATTCTCACCCAAGTCATCATATTCCTCATTGGGCTCATCCTCTTCTATCACATCCCTTTTCTATTGGAAAGACACCTTGTCCTCAAGGTGGAAGATGGGATATGCTGCTGAAAACTCAAAGAGCAATTCCCGAGTGGAGTCCTCAAGGTACATGCCCTTCCATTACACGAGAACTTGTGTCTCTACGGGTGTCTCTTGGTTTTCAACATCCAAAATAGCAACAAGTTTGATTTGTGGCTGATTACCCACGGTTGTAGGTGGAAGGTCCAATGGAACATCATCCACGCTCCCCACAAATGGTTTGAGTTTGGAGACGTGAAAAACAGGGTATTTTAGACTCTACAAGCAGTTGTAATTCAAAGGCAAAGTCTTGCACGCAGATAATTGGGAAAGGACCATAAAAATGTTGAGCCAGTTTTTTATTACGGGAGTTTTTCACAGAAAATTGACGATAAGGTTGGAGCTTAACCATAACAAGATCACCCACCTTGAAGGAATAGTCAATGCGGTGCTGATCATAGTAATACTTTTGGCATGCCTGTGCTCGCTCTAGGTGAGCCTTAAGCTTGGATAAAATGCGGTCGTGACCAGTCAACTCGGAATCAACAGCCTCGATGCGTGAACTCCCAGCTATGTATTGAGAAATATATGGGGGTTGCTTGCCATAACCGACAAAGAAAGGACTCAAACATGTCAAAGAGTGAATAGTAGTGTTGTAATGAAACTCAGCCTAAGGTAGAAAACGCCCCCAACCTTTGGGTTCAACATGAACGAAGGCTTGTAAATACTATTGTAGTAGCTTATTAACATTTTCCGTTTGACCGTCACTCTAAGGGTGATAAGTTGTAGTCATTCGAAGTTTAGTACCATTGAGTTTAAAAATCTCCTGCCAGAAATGGCTCATAAAAATTGAGTCTCGATCAGAAAAAATGCTACAAGGCATGTCATGTAGTTTACAAACTAGCGTTCCAAAAAGACCAGCCTTTCTAGCTACGGTAAAGGAAGTGCGAAGCATGCCAAAGTGCGCCACCTTAGAAAAATGATCGACAACAACGAAGATCACCGTATGGCCTTGGAATGAAGAAAGCCCTATGATGAAATCCATAGAGACATCCTCCCATACACCTGTTGGAATCGGTAGGGGCTGAAGCAACCCATAGGGACGGTGTGTAAGAGTCTTAGTACGCTGGCAAGTTAGGCAAGATAAGACAAATTGCACAACATCTGTTTTCATGCCTTTCCAATAGAAATTCTCACAAAGACGACCATATGTTCATTGGATACCCGCATGCCCTCCAATTCTTGAACAATGAAACTCATCCAACAATAGAGAATAAAAGGATGAAAAGGGGGTAAGAAAAATCTTGCCCTTGTAAAACAAGATGCCTTGTTTCATTTGGAAGTGCGGGTGTTGTGCTGGTTGTTGTTGCACCTTGGCAACCAAGTCTGAAAGCTCAGGGTCAATGGAGTACAATTCTTTAAGCTTGTCAACAAAAGTGAAATGAGGGATAATGAGCCTCAATAGTGTTCCACTTGTTTCATGCACTCTAGACAATGTGTCAGCCACCTTATTAGTTAAACCGGGCTTGTACACAATTTGATAAGTGTTGCCCAATAGTTTTGCCAAGTAATATTGTTGTTCCAAGGTTTGAATTACTTGTGTCATCAACTCTTAAGGCTTCGTTGGTCAGTATGAATAATGAATTTGCGGCCTAGCAAATAAATCCTCCACTTTTTAACTGCAGCGGTTATGGCATGTAGTTCACAGACATACGTGGACTCTAACAGAAGATTTGGGCATAATTTCTTGCCAAAGAAATTGATAAGGTGATTGTGTTACATTAAGATTGCTCCTATCCCTACTCTAGAAACATTTGTTTCTACAACAAAGACTTGCTCAAAATCAAGAAGTGCAAGTACTAAGGCTGTAGACATTGTAGATTTGAGGTTATCAAAAGCCACCTATGCAATATTTGTCCATGAAAAAGAGTCATTTTTTAGCAATTTCGTGAGTGCGGCAGCAATAAATGCATAATGCTTAGCGAATTTGCGGTAGAATCCCGTGAGTCCCAAGAATCCGCAAAATTGCTTAACGTTAGTAGGTGAAGGCAAAACAAGCATAGCTTCCACCTTTGATGGATTAGGACCAACACCCTGCTCTGAAACAATAAGACCAAGATACTCAATTGTAGGTTGTGCAAAAGAGCACTTAAACAACTTAAAAAAACTAATTTTGTAACAGTCACTCAAAGACCAGTTCAAAGTGAGTAATATGTTCTAGAGATGATTTATTGTAAACTAGAATGTCGTAAAAAAAACAACGACAAACTTCCTGAGAAATGGTTGAAGCAAGGGTTCATGGTAGACTGAAAGGTCGCAGGAGCATTACACAAGCCAAACGACGTAACCAGAAATTCATAGTGGCCTATATGCGTACGAAAAGTCGTTTTGTGGACATCATCCAGATGCATACTCTGATGGTACCCAGAGCGGATATCCAACTTAGAAAAACACTTGGTCGCAAACAATTCATCTAACAATTCGTTGATTAACAATATAGGAAATTGATCCTTACATGTAATAACATTAAGAGCTCTGTAATCTACACAAAATCGTCAACTCCCATCCCATTTTTTGACCAAAAGTACAGGTGAAGAGAAAGGGCTTGAGTTATTCCGAATAAAACTCGAATCTAACATTTCCTAGATTAAGCGTTCCATTTCCTGCTTCTGAAAGTGAGGGTACTATAAGACCCGCGAAATTTAATTAATTAAATAAATAATTAATTCATAAATGCGAGTAGTGGGAGCCTTTATGACATTAATTGTTGATTAATGTGACGTGAAAAAGTACTAGCTCAAGTGATTGAGTACTTAGTTATGTTGAGATGACTTGGGTTTGAGTCCTATGTATGCCATTTATGTGTTATTTAATTGATTATTATTTTAGTAATATGCTTGATCATGATGAGTGATAATATAATCTTAGAATTATAACGAAACATGAATTGGTTGAATGGTTGTGCATTGATTTGACATTGGCATGGTTATGGGTTCTAACCTTGGTAGAACCAAATCAAACTTTCTTTTTACCAATATTCTCTTTGGCATGAATGTGAAAGGGCAGAGAAATCCTAGCTGACAAGGGAGCAACTAAGAGGGGCTGAAAAATAACTCATAATAGTCCTTGAATGGCAATTACCATCATCATTAAACCAAATTTTCGTTTTTGGTCATTAACCACCATTAATACCTAATTAAAAGGCCAATTAGAGGTGAGAAGGAGGGTTTTCTGAGTCTGCCCTTGTAAAGCATTGTGAGGAGAGAAAATTTGAGTGTGCATTGTGCTAACTGAGTGAGAAGGAGAGCTGAAGTGGGGAAGCTCAAGGAGAGTATTTTTATCAAGGAAGAAGCCAAGAATCTTCAAGTTTTGGCAATGATATCCAAGTTAGGGGAGTTGTAACCGTTCTTTTAATTTGTATCGCTTAAATGGTATGAAAAGTATGATTAATTGGATGCATATATTCTTTTTATGGTACGAGTTTCGTGTTTTTGGAATTTTCCAGAAACTGCCTGGCGGGTGATGAACTGCCGCCAGGCAACTCATCCTTTCTTTGTGTGTTTTTGGGTTCCTGAAGAGGAACCGGTTGGTGATATGATCCTGACCGCTAGGTGACGCGTGCCTCAACCTAGTTTTTCTGGGGTTTGTTTGAATGGCTTGGCAGTGATGAACATCCGTCAGGCGACGCGAGTCATTTTGGCTCGATTTTGATGTTTTGATGCGTATGGGTTGATTCTGATCGAGGAAACATGGGGCTCTATTAGTTGGTTGGTTTTTGAGCGCCATATATTGTTGAGTTACATCGCGTTGGAAAGTAATGGTATGAAATGCAAGGAATATTGTGTTTAGGGTTTGGAAGGGATTGGAATTTTGCGTTAAGATTAAAGGATGCAGGAATTACTCTAAGGAAACTGGAATTTCATAATTAAATTAGTATTAGACCTCTTTGGTAGCATGACTGATGGGTGGATCGTGAAAAATACTCAAAAGGGTGGATTTTCATGGTGGTTGGGGTCTTCCTAGGTGCTAGAAATTCTGGGAATTTCCCAGAATACTATGCGTCGCCTGGTGGTACTGAGGGAGCCGCCAAGCGCCAGCATAGTGAATTACGCACTGCGTGGCTGGGAGATGAAATGAGGGCCTGGGGACTCTATGGGGATGTGTCATTTACGTCAATGGAATTAGGAAACTTAGAGTAAGGAAAAAATGGAGAATAAAATATGTGGCAACTATTATGAGTTAATCTATGATTGCATGATAATTAGGAGAAATTGTGATATTTATCTCGGTCCAAAATAGTAATTAAACTTGTAGTGTGAGTGGATTGGCAATAACACGAGAATAAAGAGTTGGAGTATTTTGTGGGTGGCCGAGTTAGTCATGGTTCAATTCAAGTAGTAAAAATGTGGTACTCTGTGGCAAGAGACTAAGAGAGAATGTAGTAGGATGGAAATAGAGATTCAGTTATGTTTAGAAGGAAGCGAGCATTGTGCATCAAGAATGAATGAAAATATGAGTATGAGTACATGAAAATCTCATTGGGTGACTTATTTAATGAATGGGGTATGTGAAGATGAAATATGATAGTTGCAATTAGTGTGATAATCAATAATTAGGATTATGATGCGCTGGTTGAGTGGCTAGGTGAGTTGAGGGTGTGAGCAATTGTACCTGAACCTAAACCAAAACTGGTATTGCACTAGTACTAGTGTAGTGCCTGGCAACGGTATGGGAACCGCCAGGAGATAGCTACAATTCCAGAGGGCAACAGGAATGTGTGGCGCCTGGCAGTGAAGATCGTCTTGCCAGGTGATACCTGTGGAGGCAATGTGTACAGTGGCGCTTAGCGCTTGGCGGCACGTGTCCCCCGCCAAGCGGTCTGAAAGTGTGTTTCGCCTGATGGCCTAGGAGCAACGCTAGGCGATAATGTAGAAGTAGAACTTGTGTTTTGCTTGCTTTAGATGTGCGTGGTCTACAAGGCTTTGGTGATATCTCGAAGGTCAGTTTGCTGAGGTTCCTTGAGTTGTGACTCGAAATGTATCCCTTAAGTTGTGGTTCGGGATAAGGGTTAAGCACATGACATTCCTTGAGTTATGGCTCGGAATGACATCTCTTGAGTTTTGGCTCGGGATGGCAGATGAATACAAGAAACTTTTGAGTTGTGGCTCGAATTGACGAGTGTTGCCAGTATGAGTGTGTGAGTTGTGGCTCGTACGGATGGGTCCAGATAGATTGCTCTCCTCAGTATGTGAATGACGAGTTTGGTAGTCTTGGGACATTAAAAACTATTTTTGTATTGGGAACTCCACCTAACGTTATAAAGTATGGTTTGTAGCAGGTTTCCTGCACGTGCTCTACAAGTTGTGGCTTGTAGGTGTGGCAACAAGACATCTTAAGATATTCGTCTAAAGACGTAGACCATGGATGACATGATGGTGGTCATGTGATATGGAATTAAAGGATGGAATTCTTTTGGTGTGTTTGTATGTATATATTGTGACCACGAACTTACCAAACCAACCTGAAAATCTTAGTGTTTTGGGAATGGCATGGCCCAATAAGGCGTGCAAGCTAATTTGGGCTTCATTCGAGTCTGAGGGGGAAATCAATTTAGTTTATGTGGGTGGATCATGAAAGAGTAGCAATTGGGTGAGATCTAACTCTGAAGGTTCTGGAAAATCTAGGTCAGCAATGATCACCATGTACTTACCTTGACATTTGTAATTTTTGTGGTACTTCTCGTCACAAGTGTAACACAACCCTTTTCACGGCAAGATTGAAGTTCTGCTTGAGACATTTGCTTGTAAGGTGGTAAGGAAGTCTTGGGAGGATGTGGTGTGGGGAGCAATGGTGGTTGTTGAGGTGGTGGTCGATTGTGGGTTTAACGATGGAGGTGGAAAGGATAGGCGTTTGGGTTGTGAGGTGGAAAAGAAAAAATTGAGGTCACCAAACTTATCTTCCTAGAGCTTCACAAGATAGATGACATGATTGAGTGAACTTGATCAAAATGCTAGCACCTCTCGGCGTATCTCAGGCTTAAGACTGGAGATGAAGTAGCTCAAGTAGAATTGGTGTGAGAGACCCGTGATACGGTTTGCTAATGCTTTGAATTACAATTGATACTTACGATCCGAGCCTGATTGTGTGAGCTTGAACAACGGCCCACGAGGATCGTCGAAGGTGGAGGTTGCAAAACGGGACTGGAGAATGTGGGTGAAAATCGGCCACGACGGCACCTGATCGTTGGCATGTACCCACTGGAACCAATTTAACACCTCACCCTTTAAGGCAAAGGCTGCCAGCTACAAACGTGGATCTTTAGGGGTGTTGTGGAAGTCGAAAAATTGATTGATCTTGAAGATCCAACCAGTAGGACCATCTCCATTGAACCAGGGTAAATCGAGCTTGAGGGGTGTGGAAAGGACCTTTAATGATGGGTTAGGTGAAGTGGAGTTTTGGGTAGTAGAGGGGGATCCAGTATGGATATGGGTTTCCAGGGTTGCTATTTTTGTTGTAATGTCACGTTGGAAGGCGGTTTGGGAGGCTATGAGGTTTTGGATGGCAGAGGCAAGGAAGTCATAAGAATTTTGTCAAGAAGACATGGTTAGGTTAAAGAATAACACTCTCAATGAAAGCATCAACCATAATAAACTCACTTCGAGGGAAACACCTCCTGAAACGTTAAAGAGAGAAAAAATAGAAAATAGAAGGGAATAGAAGGTTCATTAATTCTCAATGCCCTAAAAAAGGGATCATGCCAATAGTACATATAGGATCCTTCTAACAAATTCCCTATTCTTACGGTTAGGTAACCAATCATCAGCCAACTGTCATTCTTAAGGAATTAACATGTAAAAACATATTTTATCCTCAATTATTACATCACAAAATCCTTCATCCATTTGGGCTTTATCTGATTCCTCTTAGCTCTTGTCTGCTGAAATAGTGGGCTCCTATATTCATTCTCACCCAAGTAATCATATTTCTCATTGGGTTCATCCTCTTCTATCACAGCTTTGATCCACATACCCTCCATCTTAGGGCTTCTTCCTACACCCCAATTGGTTTCTACTATACATCAAGTGTTAGAATTTTTTACCATTATGACTGTACCTAACTTAGTTGTTGTGGGTAATTAAAAAAAGTTACTACAACATTTGTTTTTAACGGAAACGTTACACCTCCAAAGTTCTTCTTCCATTTTGAATAATTTATAACTCATGCACCTCCAAATTTCTTTCATTCTGTTCTCCATAGAAACACCTCCAAATTTGTTCTATTTTGTTTTGTCCTCTTCATAGAAAAGCTTTTTTGTCTGAAACTTGGCTGACAGTGGTCCTGGTCTTGTTATTCAAACCTCTCTACCTGTGGTCCCTCTTCCAACCTTTCAGCCAGTGGTCCCTCTTCCAACATCGTGGTCCCTTACCATCTCTTTGTTATTATTCGACACAAACAGGTTAGTGTTCGCATTTATATTTCATTGCATCTTATTTTGAATGCTTGTTAATTGTGTTTGTTAGTTTATTGTTGTTTGTTGTTAAGGTAACATAACTAGGATTAATAATCATCTAAGTATCGGTTGTTGACATCCAATATTTATATTGTATAACAAGATGTCGACATTCATTAAAAACAAGTTCGCTATTATAGATCAGATGTGGACATCTGATATGTGTTGAATCTGTATGTGTTGAATTTGGATGTAGACATCTGGTGTATTTTACAAACGAATGTCACATTATTTTTACGGATGTGCACTTCTAGTTTCTTTTTATTTGTAACAGATGTTTATAAATTTTTATTGTTTGAAAGTTCAATTTCTATTTAACATAGTATTTATATTTTATCTATTTTTGTATGTTTTTGAGATAATCATTTATTAATTATTTTCTTTATTTAGTTTAATTATTTAATAAGTTTGTTAAAAAATAAAAAATCAAATTTAGAAACCAATCGAATGTGACATCGTGGTTTTATTGAAACTGAATGTGGACATCCAGTGTCTACCACAAATGAATGTGGATATCCTTATTAAGTTTGTTTTTTAAACATTTTGTTTTGTGATACAGTGATTTGACAAATCTAGTTAATTTTTTTAGTTATTAACATAAATATTTAATAATTATGAAATTTAATTATTTTAATTAATTATTAAGTTTATGGTAAAAAAGTTTTAGAAAAGTATTAAAAAGCTAACTAGATGTGCACTTCTGATTTTTTTTATTTGTAAGAGATGTTTTTCTATTTTTATTTTGTGAAAGTTCAATATTTAATTAACATTGTTTATATATTTTTTCTATTTTTTTTATGTTGTTAACACATGATTTATTAACTATTATAATAATAAGTGTGTTAAAAAAATAAAAAACCAGATTTTTGAAAAACCTAGTGGATGTGGACATTCGGGTTTTGCTTGAACCAGATGTGGACAATAATTTTCTTTTATTTTTTTTTCTCATATAGTGATTTGACAAAGTTAGTTAATTTTTTTTAGTTATTAACATAAAAATTTAATAATTATGATGTTTAATTATTTTAATTAATTATTAAGTTTATCATAATTTTTTTTAGAAAAGTATTAAAAAACTAATTGGTTCTGCACTTTCGGTTTCTTTTTATTTGTAAGAGATGTTTTTTCATTTTTATTTTTTTGAAAGTTCAATATTTAATAAACATTTATTATATATTTTTTCTATTTTTTATGTTTTTATCATAATGATTTATTAATTATTATAATTATTTAATAAGTATGTTAAAAAAAATAAAAAACCAAATTTTTGAAAAACTTACTGGATATGGACATTTGACTTTTGCTTAAATAGGTTGTGGATATCCGGTATGTACAACAAACGACTGCGAACATCCGTAGTACGATTGTTTCTTAAACAACAATTTCTTTTATTTTCTTTTCTTTTCTGATACAGTGATTTGAATACACAAGGTAAAATATTTTTTACTTATTAAGATAATGTTTTAATAATTATTATATTTATTTATTTTAATTAATTAATTATTGGGTGTATAAAAAAATTATTTAAGAAAAGTAGTTAAATATTAACAGGATGTGAACATCCGGTATCATGTGAAAACAAATGTCAATTTTGTAAGTTGGATGTCTACATCTATAAACAATTATATATTTTTTTTTAAGTTTTCATTTAAATAATTTTTGGCCTTTTGATTATTGATCCAGTATATATTATTTTAGATATATAAATATTTAGAAATGGATGTCAAATTTGCAAACTCAATGTCCACATCCGCAAGTCATTTTTTTTTTATAATTTATCATGGAAATTAATTTTTTGATTTCATTTATTATATTTAATATTTTCCTTTTTACATTATTATCACTCCATTTTTTTGTTTTCGAACTTTACATTATCAGTTTCACAAAGTAAACCAATCATAGTATTTATTAAGATTCAAAAAGTTTTAAAATATCTTCACTTCATCTCTCTTTTTGCATGTTGGAATTTTCCATGGAAATTCAAATGAAAAGCTTGAGAAACTTAAAAAGACCAAAACAAAAGCTAATTATATTTAGAAGGATCAAATAAGAAACAAAAGCTAATAGGGCTGCATGTGATAAACAAAATAGATGTTCCACGAATTGACTCGAAAAATAAAATTAAGAGAATACGAGAACTTAATGTAACCATGTGCAAATCTATCGATTAAAGCCTTTAAATTAACATGAACAAAAGAACTGCAATATTACAAATACCAACATTTGTGAACCGGATGTCGACATCCATAACCCAATATTCACTTACAGATGTCGACATTCGTAATGGTGCATCCGAAAAATTGAAATTCGTAATGGTCCATTGCATATCATAACTATAATAAATAATAGGGTTAACTATGTTTTTGGTCCCTAAACTATTAGGTGATTTTGGTTTTAGTCCCTCTTTTAAAGTTTGGTCTAATTAGGTCCTTATCCTTTCAAAATTCATAAAATCAGTCCTCACTAACTCATGGCGTTAATGTTTTCTTTGACGTGACAAACAGTGATCTTCATCATCATTTCATTTGTAACAGTTGGCAAGTTAATTAATTTAAAAAATTAAATTAAATTTCCACCTCATATTCTTATTCTTTCTCAAACTAGGGTTTCTTTCCCCAAATCTCCCTGCCAGACACCTCTTCTCCTACCTCCACCCAGATCACATCACAAAAGCGTTCCCCCTCCACGGTCTTACACCTCCCATTTCTTCTTTGGCGCCTTCTTTGCCACCATGATTTGCCTAGCAATTACTATTTCCTCGAATTTCAGTTTCGACGAATTGATCGGTATAGACTTGTTTGGATGTGAATTCTTTGGGCAGGATGATGTTTTGTAAAAACCCTAGGTTTAATTGCAGATTCATTTTCTGATTGTGTTTGGGTAATTGATGCTTTCAACGATTTATGTCTATGTGATATGGTTTAAGTTTTGAATGGAATTTTTTGTTGTTAGTTATGAATTTTTTGTTCTACTGAATATATGTGTAGTCTAATGGATATTGTCTACAAAAAGATGTTTCAAATTAATTAATAATGTTGATTTTTTGAAAGGAGAGATGAATTTTCTATTGTGGTGATGAAGGAAGAATGGTGTTTTCTGTTGTGGTGTGAGGGGGTGGTGATGATGGAAGATGAATTTAGTTGATGTGTGCATTAGGAGAAGAAAGATATGAGCTTGTTGTTGAGGAAGACGATAAATATGTTTGTTTTGTAATGGATATTTTTAATTAAAAAAAGCCTGAATTGTGGTTGAGAAATGGAAGGGAGGAGATGAAGGTCGAGTCATAAAGGATGGTGGTGCTGGGAATGGAGAACGTGAAAAAGTTGAGATGGGTGTTGTATGAGAAAGAAGAAAATGTTTGAGAAATAAGAAGATGAGGTGGAAATTTAATTTAAATTTTTAAATTAATTAATTTGTCACGTGTTACAAAAGAAATGATGACGGAGATCACTGTTTGCCACGTCAAAGAAAACACTAATGCGGTTAGATATTGAGGACTGATTTCATGAATTTTAAAAGATAAGGACCTAATTAGACCAAACTTTAGAAGAAAGACTAAAACAAAAATCGTCTAATAGTTTAGAGACCAAAAACATAGTTAATCTTAAATAATAATCTATCAAAAAGGATTAGGTACACGAATGCTATATTTTAAAAGTATAACATTTAAAAAAATAATAAAATAGTGTTAAGATATCAAGGTATTTTTAACTTCAAAAATTAGTTAAAAATTGGTTAAAAAATAATATAAAATTTAATAAAATACTTGGTAATCACAAACAAAAACGTGAAAATATTTATTTTAGATTGTAGTTAATGAAATCTAATTTTCTAATAGATCAATTATAGGGCCGGTTAATTACTAACAAATGATGCAATAAAATTGTTAAGAATCTTAAGTAAAAAATCATAAAAATATTTGCTTCTTATACATAAAATCTGGTTAGAAAAGTATAAATTTTAAGAATTAAATAATATTAGTTAAAATATGAATATAACAGAACAATTAATTAAGAATTATAAAATATACCTATCACTATAAATAAAGAAATTCAATCTTGAATACTCTATATAAAAATCCTAAAATTATACCACGATATTTTTTGGCAAGAACAATTGAAAGACCTAGATCATCAATGACAATATCTGGTTGACCTCACTATGATAATCAATAACTCATTTAAAATCCACATTCATAATAAGAAAAATAAAAAAAAGGGTAAAATAGATGTTGACATCGACAATTGAAAATCCAATATTGGATGTCGACATCTGTAAGTTCGAGCTCTATTCCCACTATCCACATCCATAATAGGTTTAAAAAAAATGACTTATGGATGTCGACATTCGCAACACATGTTCCTCTACCGAATGTCGACATCCGTAATGACCCAATTCCTTTCACATCTTTACAATGTGCAAACTTTACTGAAACGAATGTCGACATCCACAATGCATGCTTTTCTACCAAATGTCCTCATTCGTAATGAGTGTTTTTTGCAAAGCTCAGATAAAACCAAGGCAAAAATACATCGTTGCCGCAGTGAATATCATTTACTGCTTTCATCCGTTTTCATCCACCTGCCAAGTAAAAATTTATTAGGGGTAAAATAGTAATTATTGGGGGTACTGAAGAAGACTTAGGGGTGTAGGGAGAAACCCCCTCCTACTTTTGTTAATTTAGGTATTTGGGCCAGCCTAATTCAATACACCCTCCTTCTCTATTTGCACCCCGACGTGTTTTTTTTAGGTTAAATTACCCTTTTGATCCCTCTATTTATCATGAAATTTCATTTTGGTCCTCACGTTTTTCGTTGTCTCAATTTGGTCCTCATTTTCTTAAAAATGACTCAATTTGGTCCTCATCGTTAACTTTGACCAGACGGTGTTAAAGTCAATGCCACATGTCAATTTCTGGTTTTTTTGAATTTTTTTAATATTTTTTGAACTTTTAATTTTTTTTTTGAATTTTTTTATTTTTGACACGTGTCATTTCACCGTTGTGCCACGTGTCAAAGTGACTCAATTTGGTCCCTATATTTGTTTTTAGTTTCAATTTAGTCCCAATTTTTGTAA
>Ga0209589_1004752_pt1 | contig 23320 bp, 7 predicted proteins | sample CowpeawhiteBW_FD_187525 | JGI IMG/M metagenome (GOLD analysis project Ga0209589, IMG submission 187525) | Root nodule microbial communities of legume samples collected from California USA - Cow pea white BW (SPAdes) (version 2) | ecosystem: Host-associated > Plants > Roots > Nodule | place: USA...
TTTTTTTTTTTTTTTTTTTTTGTTTTTTTTTTTTTTTTTTCTTTTGAAAAATTGATTATTATGAATTATTGGATTAATGAGTGAGTTGTGCGATTTCTTCATCGCGCAGTAATGTGAAAGACTCGACGATTCGTTGTAGCACTTTTTCTTAATATCTCTTCGAGTTCTCTATTGACTATCGTTTTAGCAACGGCTGCCGAACTATCCTTCAAACTGTGGTTGTTACTGTAGCAGAGGTAACTTGTTATTCTCCAACCCTGTTTGTTCATATTCTTTTGGAAAAATTTTGTGGTTTGTATTTTATTATAGATTTTGTATTCTATGTGTTTGTGTTAATACGTTAATGGACCGTTATGTGAGAAGTACGGACTTATGGCATATCTCATGAGTTGTTACATCGAGATGTAATCTCAGCATTCTTAAACCTAATATGGAGGATTTGTTTATCTCTGTTTACTTGGTACTCATGTGCCAAAACGTCTTATATAAAACACGAAGGTCAACATTACATGCCCATTGATGATATACTGAGTTTGAGTCTCTAAATTGCATTACCAATGAAGTTATGTCCTTTCCTTTGATAAGTGTTTACATTCTTAGTTACTTGCTGACATTCTACTGGTAATGTTGTATTGCATCTGAAGCAATTTTGATGCATGCTACTTCCGTTTTTCACCAACTTTCTGAATTTAAGGTTATACTGAGTTATTTGTAATTATTTTTAACTCTCTTAGTTTTTGGTTTGTGCACGTTTGTGGATGTGTGCGTCAGGATTTTTTTTGCATGATTTTTCTGTTAGAAGAAGGCTCGTGGTAGTGTTGCTAATGTGACCATTGAACATTGCTTTAGTGTCATTATGAGGCTATATACGATTGTTTATTTGATTGCTTTTTATTTCTAGTTGCTTCTGTTGCAGCAGTGAAAGGTTGTAAAATTAGTTGCTATCTTTTCGATGGTTGTACATGCATTATTTTGTGAACATGAAATCATCGGAGATCACCCAATGTCAGAATTTAAGGCTTTTACTGACTTACTGGAGTTACTGTGTCGTTCTTTCTAGAGTGAAAGCAAACTATGGCAGACCATCGCAATGGAAGTACCCAACCATCAAATGGAAAGGCCAGTGCAGCCGGAAGTGGATATTCTATTGATCTGAATGCATTTCAATCCCGATTGAAAACATTTTATTCACATTGGGATGAACACAAAACAGATCTGTGGGGCTCTTCTGATGCAATAGCAATTGCATGTCCTCCACCTTCGGAAGACTTGCGGTACCTGAAATCTACTGCTCTAAACTTATGGCTGCTTGGATTTGAGTTTCCAGAGACAATTATGGTTTTCATGAAGAAGCAGATACATATCTTATGCAGCCAAAAGAAAGCTTCTATTCTTGAATCTGTAAAAAAATCTGCAAGAGAGGCCGTGGGGGCAGATCTTGTTCTACATGTCAAACCTAAAAACGATGATGGAACTGCTCTAATGGATGCTATATTCCGGGCCATCCGTGCTCTGCCAAAGTCTGATGACCACGATTCTTCCACTGTTGGATACATATCAAGAGAGGCTCCTGAAGGCAAACTGCTTGAAACATGGACTGAAAAATTAAAAAATACTAAATTTAATCTCATTGATGTTGCCAATGGGTTGTCTTCTTTATTTGCAGCAAAGAGTAATGAGGAGCTCACATCAATTAAGAGGGCAGCTTACCTGACAACAAGTGTGATGAAAAACTTTGTGGTTACAAAACTTGAGAATGTAATCGATGAGGAAAAGAAAGTCTCTCATTCCACATTGATGGAGGAGACTGAGAAAGTTATTCTGGAACCTTCAAAAGTGAATTGTAAGCTAAAGGCAGATAATGTTGATATTTGTTACCCACCAATTTTTCAAAGCGGTGGAGAGTTTGATCTCCGACCTAGTGCTGTCAGCAACGATGAGTTATTGCATTATGATTCAGCCAGTGTGATTATATGTGCAGTTGGAGCTCGATATAAGAGTTATTGCTCCAACATAGCTAGGACCTTCTTGATTGATGCAGACCCTCTTCAAAGTAGAGCATATGGGGTTCTTCTAAAAGCCCATGAAGCTGTCATAGGCTCTATGAAGCCAGGAAACAAGTTAAGTGCTGCATACCAAGCTGCAGTCTCTGTTGTGGAAAGGGATGCTCCAGACTTGGTTTCATATTTGACAAAATCTGCTGGGACAGGCATCGGTATTGAGTTTCGTGAATCAGGATTGAATCTTAATGCAAAAAATGAACAGATAATTAGAGAAGGCATGGTCTTTAATGTGTCAATTGGTTTTCAGAATTTACAAAGTGAGAAAAGTAAGTCTAAGAACAGGCATTTCTCTCTGTTGCTTGCTGATACTGTCATCATCAACAAAGATAAGACAGAAGTTGTAACTTCTATGAGCTCAAAAGCACTCAAGGATGTAGCATACTCTTTCAATGAGGATGAGGAAGAGGAAAAGCCAAGCACAAAAGTGGATACGAAGGGAGCCGAGCCCTTTACTAAGACAACTCTAAGGTCAGACAATCATGAAATTTCAAAGGAGGAGCTTCGAAGGCAGCATCAGGCAGAACTTGCTCGTCAGAAAAATGAAGAAACTGCAAGGAGGCTTGCTGGTGGTGGAAGTGAGGCAGGAGATAGCCGTTCGTCTTCGAGGGCTTCAACAGAACTTGTGGCCTACAAGAACATAAATGACCTTCCCCCTCCCAGAGAAATGATGATTCAGATTGATCAGAAGAATGAAGCAGTTCTCTTGCCTATAAATGGAAGCATGGTACCTTTTCATGTTGCTTTCATTCGAACTGTTTCGAGCCAGCAAGACACCAACCGGAATTGCTATGTCAGAATTATTTTTAATGTTCCTGGGACCCCTTTCAGTCCTCATGATGCAAACTCAATGAAGTTCCCTGGATCTATATATCTAAAGGAGGCTTCATTTCGCTCCAAGGATTCCAGGCACATTAGTGAGGTTGTGCAGTCAATTAAAACCCTCAGGCGACAAGTTGTGGCAAGGGAGTCTGAGAGAGCCGAGAGGGCAACACTTGTTACTCAGGAGAAACTACAACTTGCTAATAATAGATTCAAGCCAATACGGTTGTCTGATCTTTGGATCCGTCCTGCTTTTGGTGGGCGTGGAAGGAAGATACCCGGTACACTTGAGGCTCACGTGAATGGATTTCGTTATTCTACCACCAGGCAAGATGAGCGTGTAGACATAATGTTTGGCAACATTAAGCATGCATTTTTCCAGCCAGCAGAGAATGAAATGATCACTCTTCTGCACTTCCATCTGCACAATCATATCATGGTAGGAAATAAGAAGACCAAGGATGTTCAGTTTTATGTTGAGGTTATGGACATGGTCCAGAATGTTGGAGGTGGTAAGAGATCAGCCTATGACCCTGATGAGCTTGAAGAAGAACAAAGGGAGCGAGATAGGAAGAACAAAATAAATGTAGAATTCCAAACCTTTGTGAATCGGGTGAATGATCTCTGGGGTCAGGCCCAATTCAATGGACTTGAGTTGGAGTTTGATCAACCTCTTAGAGAGCTGGGCTTCCCTGGGGTTCCTCATAAATCTTCAGTGTTCATTGTTCCTACTTCAAGCTGCCTTGTTGAACTGATAGAGACCCCTTTCCTTGTTGTCTCGCTTAGTGAGATTGAGATTGTGAATCTTGAGAGAGTTGGGCTTGGGCAGAAGAACTTTGATATGACAATAGTGTTTAAGGACTTTAAGCGTGATGTACTGAGGATTGATTCTATCCCTTCTACATCGCTGGATGGAATCAAGGAATGGCTTGACACTACTGACATTAAGTATTACGAGAGCAGGCTGAATCTGAACTGGCGTCAGATCCTGAAGACAATCACGGATGACCCTCAGAGCTTTATTGAAGGAGGTGGATGGGAGTTTCTGAATTTGGAGGCTACTGATTCAGAATCTGAGAACTCAGAGGAGTCAGACAAAGGTTACGAACCTTCTGACGTGGAACCTGAATCTGATTCCGAGGATGAAGCCTCTGACAGTGAATCACTTGTTGAGTCTGAGGATGATGACGACGATGAGGATTCTGACGAGGATTCAGAGGAAGAGAAGGGAAAGACTTGGGAGGAACTGGAGAGGGAAGCGAGCAATGCAGACAGGGAAAAAGGAAACGAGTCTGACAGCGAAGAAGATAGAAAAAGAAGAAAGGCAAAAAGCTTCGGTAAGTCTAGAGGAGGTAATCTAAGCAGTAGCATGCCAAAGCGGGCTAAGTTAAGATAGATTTTTGGTATTCCTTTTAGCTGGTTTAAGGTTTAGTTCAGTTTGTTTTGTGCTGTTGCTGCGTTAGCATAGCAGCTTGTGTTTGGACTTGGAGCTGCCCTATCATTGTAACTAAATATTTTTCACCCATGTTATAGTTCAGCTACTCGATTGCAATCCTTGAATTCAATTGGAGTCCTTAATTTCCTTTCTTTCCTTATTTTGGTGATTGCCTCTTGAATATAATTGTTCTACCTGTTTTTATATTAAAGTATTTTATTTTAAAACAAATGGTGAAGAAAACAATAGTTACTAAATTTGCATGAGAATCAATTGATAAAAAATTATCGTGATATTGAGTTTGAATGTCATGTCTCTGAATTTAGTAGTAAATAATCATAGAGAACAAACTTTATAATTTATAATAATTGTATATCTTTGTTGTATTTTTTAGGAATTTTTACAAAGTATTTCATTTTTATAAATAATTTGAAATATATAATTAATTGTAAAGTTTAATATATTTTAATTTTCTTAAAATTAGAAAATTGTCTTCTGAAACTTACCACCTACTAAAAATATTTCACTTAAAGAAATTTTGAGTGAATAAAATATAGATATTTTCGATCTAAAATTTAAATATACGATGTCTTAATTAAATAAGTTTAAATGTTACCCCTACTATTGAAATGTTTTAATGTGTTTATTGAGTTATAAAGATTTGGTTAGCAAAACTGGTTTCTTATCTATGTTTTTGGTTCCTTAACTTTTAGTGAATTTTAAAATTACTCTATTTCGAAACTTTAGATTAATTTAATCATTCATCTTTCGAAATACGTGAATTTAGTACTTTTAATCAAATTTTGTTAGGTTTATTTGATGTTTCGTACGCATTTTAATATTGTATTTGAGTTGTTTATACTGTTTGACACATTTTTATTTTAATGTTAAGTCAAATACTATTATAAAATGTGTTTGAAATGTCAAATAAACTTAACAAAATTTAATTAAAAGGACTAAATTTACGTATTTTGAAAGATGAAAGACTAAATTGGTTTAAAGTTTCGAAATGAACTAATTCCAAAATTCACTTATAGTTAAGAGACTAAAAACATATTTAATCATAATTTAAATGAATAAGTTGGTATCAACTTAAAAAGAGATCAATAAAGCTTCTAAGATACTATGGACGAGTAACTAGTGCTATTGGTGTGGAAACTCTTGATTATTAAAAGACCTATACATCGACACTTGGATTTTATATGACTCTTAAATTTATTCTTGATTATTGCAGGTTATTGAAACATTAGGGGAGATAGTTGGAGTACCCATAAAAGTTGCAAAAGTTGCAATAAAATGAAAGGGTGATAAATTTGTGGCTTTAAATGTGATCTTTAAAGGAGCCAATCTCGATATTGATAAGAATGTAGTTACTTAGTGTTTTTAACTTTTTGGTGTGACAATTCTCCATCCCACCGTATCCATGATTATTTTTTAAGATTGTGACACGTTTGTCTTTGGCTAAGTTTACTAAGTTAGTCTCTTTCTTAGTAAAGAGACGTGAGTCACAAATAGATAAATTTAAAATCTTAACTTTTCTAGTCAAAATTTTTCTAATATTGTTTTCACACGTCTTAATAATCATTTAACAATTTAGATAATTGAAAGCAATTTATTAATAATTTTCAAAATGTAACAAAATTTTGACTCATATTTTTCAGTCTAGAGATATCCATTTTTTAACCTCGGACACTCTAGAATCAAGTATCGAACACAAGTTAATAAGGTTATTTATTTAGAGACATTCGTCCTTTGGTTTTGACACTCCAAAGCCCTCACAAGCAAGCTTTACTTTATAGAATTCTCAACTTAGAGACATTCGTCTTTTGACTTCAACATTAAAGAAGTATCAAACATAGTTCATAAAGTTTTCCTACGAGAGACATCTAACATCTACCTTTGACACTCTAAGAACCTTACACTCCATCAAGCTACCCAGCAAGAGAGATCCTCTCAAGGTATCCTCTCGAGGAGCATGCTTTGAACATAGTCTCAACACTTAAAAGAGCCTAGCCCTAACAAACAACTTAACTGTATCCAAAGCTCACACAACGCTCACATGAAGCTAATTAAATTAATTCAATCAAATTTACAAACTAACACAACTCAACAAATACCTAACAAAACTCAACACAATTTGTCATATCTACACAAGCACAAACACAAACACAAACACAAACAAAAGAGAAAGAAAGAAAATAAGAAAGCAAAAACACAAGAATGTTACCCTTCTAATAACCAGCATTTAACAATAAAATTTCCAACTTTAAAATAATTATTTTAAAATCAAAACTTTCAACACATTCACCATCAAGAACACATTTTGATCATCAAATAACATCAATACACAAAACTCAAAGAATCATGATCTAGCTTCTTCTTCTGCAATCACTATTTAACATAACAAACATATAAGCAAGAAAGTTAGTTTCCCTACTTGGATATTCAAACGTTTAGACTAATCCTTTAACCTTCATTCTAAACTCTATGTCTCTTCCCACACATTTCTCTTAAAAAATATTTTCGATTCCTCATGTTTCACTTTCTAAATCACTGAAAATTTATAGATTTGAGTTCCAACTTACTTATTTATAGTAAAACTCTTAGCTCAAGAAATCAATTATCTCCTAAGAAAATATTAACTAAAGAAACAATTTCGATATATTATTATATTTATGAAACCTAATTGAGTTTGTACATCTTTTATAACTATTTTATCTCTTGGGAAATATTTCAAGTAAATCTTTTTAAATTAATAATTATCACTTAAGAATACCTAGCAATATATAAAAATATCTCATAATATATAACACTAAACTAAGAATATCTTTTTAATTAAATAATTACCAAATCCTTTTTATCTTTTACTTAAAATATCTATTTAACCTCATTTATTTATTTTCTCAATTATTATAATTTTGAAGAATCTTACACATATCGAACACACAAACTCATCCAAAAAAAAAGGTGAGAGATTTTAAACTAAGGCTACCCCAACAAGCATCCTCACTCACTCAACAAGACACTTGTGAAGGTATAATCGTCCAACGAACACTTAGCTTGCTAAGCAAACAACCCCCTTTGAGCTTTCTAGATTTTAAAATCTTGAATTTCGCTCATCAAGGAATTGGCCCCACTAGAAAACAAATAGTAGAGTCTCTCAACTAATGATTTTGCCAATGAGAGAAAACAACATGCCCAATGATCCAATCAGCTTGAGCTCTTTAGAGTTGTATAAAATGAATTTTGCTTAGTAAGCGATTTACTCACCTAATGAGCATAACACCCAAGAGCTTTCCTCAAAGGCTCTTCTAGCAAGTTCAATCTTGCCTAGTGAGTAAAGCAACTTACGCTTTTTGAATTTTTATAAATTGAATTTCTCTTAGTGAATGGTGACTCGTCCAACGAGTTTCCATAATTTCAGAAATCTCAATTGATCTATTAGACTAATTAGTTGGTCATATTGATCAAATTCTACTTCTTTTTAGGGATGACAATGATGTGGGAGACGAGTTTCGTTATCCCATACTCATTCCCAAAGAAAAAAGTCATCCTCATCCCTATACCCAAATCCAACAGATAATTTTTTTTTGTCTCATCCCTGTCTCCATCGAGTAATGAGTATACACATGTACCTGTATCCATATCTGTACTTAATTTCTTAGTGTTTTGATATTAGTTAATTAATTTTTATAAAATAATAAAACATTCTTGCAAAGAAACATAATATTATAAAATATTCGATAAGACATTTTCTCATTTAGATAATATCAAATATTTGAAAAAAATATATAATTATATACATTTCAAAATAGAATATCAAATAAAATTTCATAAGAATCAAAATATTTATTAAATTTGCAAACATTAATAAAAAAAAGTTGATAAAACGTAAAAATGTCTTATTACTCTCATTCTTTAAATTCTAATGAAATCTTTTTTTTCTATACACTAATAAAATTATAAAACAACACTTCAAATCACACAATGAACAAATGTTAAATTAATAATAATTAAAATTAGCATATATGTTTCATCTTTTGGACTTCAATATATGCTCAATAGTAATAACAAGATTCACAATAATGACAATAAATTAATATAGTAAATGTTTTTTTATACAATTATAGTGATATAATTACACTTATGATAATGAGTTAGAAAATAAAAATATTAAAGAAATTAAAAATAATAAAAAATTAAGAACAAGAGAATAAAGAAGATAAATATTTCATATTACCTAAGAAATGAAAAGTTTATGCTATTGAACACCTATATTGTGAGTTAAACCTCCTCTTGTGAAAAAAAAAATAACAAATAAAATTATAAAAAAATAGTAGAAATTTCAAACATGAGACACAAAAATATTTAGTTTATATAAATCATTTGAGCATAATTGTACAATGATTATGATATGAGGAAAAATATCTTGGAGATACAAATTCATTTGACAGTAAGCTTAAAATTTAGAAAAGAGAGAAGAAAGTGTCTAGCTAAAAGAAAAAGAAATGTTATGAAACTAAAGACTAAAAATAATATATATGATCTAATAAACTATTAGTATTTTAATAATTTAAACGAGGACAAAGATATAGGTAATGATAAATATTAGAACGAGTATATGAACGAGGATGGGTATGAGGGTGAGACATACTCATCCTCATCCTTACACCCAATTGAAAAAATCAGGTATTACTCATACCCACTTAATATAAGAATTTCTTTACGGGAACAAATTTTTTTGTCATCCTTACTTCCTTCTCATTCCAAAAAGATCTATTTTTTTCAAAATATTTTTAAATCAAATCAAATTGACTCAATTCGTATATCTCAATTGTTCAAATCTCACACTATCAATGCATCATATAAGAAAAAGCTTAATAAAATCAATTATCTCAATCAACATCAATATTCAACACCAATATGTCTTAAGATTCATCAAATAGATAACTACAAGGGTAGTAATTACCACCAACATGTCTTAAAATTCATCAAACAAATAGATATAAGTGTAGTAACTACAACATTGTGCAAGTCAAGTAATTCAACTTATGGTAATAGTAAAAAATAAATAAACTAGTTTCTCTTACCTAGAGTAAACATCTTATTGTTATTAAAGCTCTACATATGATGGGAAAGTAGAGGAAACCATTCTGATATTTAGTTTGAAAAAAAGATATTAACACCACATTCAAGAAAGTAAGTGATAAGTCATGAGATTTATTGCTATAAATTTCTCTTTTAAAATTAAATTTTGACTCTTGTAACTTAGAATTTCAAAAAAATTTTAATAGAGAAAACTCAATATTCAATCAAAATTGATATGTTTTTATTTTATTACATCATATCACAAATACATCTTTTTATATGATTAATTAATCAAGTCACTCTTAATTTAAGATTAGTTTTAAACATATATTTAACTTCAACCTTTAGAACAATATTTGATCATTCTATAATAGAAAAATTATACTTTGACCAAGTTTTACTTGATAAACTTTCAAAAACAATCATTTCTGATATAAAAAAATCCCTAAAACTTTATTATTTTATTTTTGTAACTTCCATAAAAAAAATCATTCTTATTAATAACTTCACAAAAAAATATTTATAAGAAATCATTTTCGTTCTATATTATGCACATATAAATCTTCTAAATATGACTAAAATAAAAGATAAAATATATATTTACTATTGGATAATATTATTATAAACCAAGACTTACGTTATCGACTTTTAAAAAGATAAACAAATGGTAAAAGTAAAGAAAATATATAAAAAATAAATAAAATAATTTTAAAAGGATGATAATAGTATAAAATGAAATTCAACTAAACATTTTGTTTATTTATAAACTTTTTATTTTTAACCGATTTTTTTGTTTATTAATTTTGTATTTTAATGATAAAATGTTGAAATTCGACTTATAAATAATTACTAAATATTAAGTAAATAAAAATTAACGCAATAATATTATTATTGAAAAACGTTTTAATTTTAAAAAATTAAAACAATAAATAATTACTATTAATATATTTTAATGTTAATCCATTTTCGATTCAACTCAAGTCTATTTAATTTACTAATTAAACAAGTAGAGTGTAGTAGATCTATATTTAAAAAATTATACCTTTTATTAACCCAACCTATTTCGAATATAAATCAAGTTAGGATAAAAGTTATATATATATATATATATATATATATATATATATATATATATATATATATATATATATATATATATATATATTAGCATAAACACAGACGTTATTGCATTTGTGTGTACACATTTTTTGAATTATATTAATAATTGATGATATTGTAATGTTATAAAGTTAATAAACAAAATAAAACTATATTTATAAAAAATAAAGTAAAATGTATAGAGAAAATATGAGAAAAATAACTGTTGATAAGTAAATAACTGCTAATTTTTATAAAAGTAACTGTTATATATAAAAATTTAATAAATAATTAAATTGTAAAGGATAAAGTTGAAATTATGAAATGTGAACATAAAAGAGGGAATTCCCTTTATATATATCTTTATATAAAAATTAAAGTGAAATGTATGGAGAAAATAAAAGTATATTTATAAAAATTAAAGTGAAATGTATAGAGAAAATATGAGAAAAATAATTGTTAATGAATAATAGGAGAAAAAAGAAAAAGGAGATAAGTAAATAGTTTTATAAAAACTTGTAAAAATAACTGTTAATTTTTAAAAATTTCATAAATAATTAAATTATAAAGAATAAAATTAGAATTATGAAATATAGATACAAAAGTGGAAATTTTCTTTGTATATAATTATATATATATATATATATATATATATATATTTATTACACGAGAAAAATTGTTAATAGTGTTATATTATCTTTTAAATTTTTTCTCAGTGACACATTTGTTTCTCTCCTTGCCAGAACCCAACTTTCTATGACAGTATAGTTATTCTTCCCACATGAACCCTAATTTCCCTCCTTTTCATTTTCTCTCTTCTCCTTTGTATTCTTCGGTGATGCTTCATTTTCCTTGCAACGCACAGCACGGAGTATATATATGTTTGTGCGCGCGCGCATTGGAATGCTATTCAGACACTACATAGTTTCGTTGCCCCCAATTCGGGTTCTTGAATTCCCAAATTGAAGAAAAACAAAAAACACTAAGTTTTTGCTCACCGCAGACAAGAGGCCGAGTGTCGGGAAAGGTAACGATCTTTCCGGTTTTTTTGGATATGTTTTTTCTTTTCATTCTGCCACTGTAATTTTAGAACCACGAAGTTCTAATTTCTTCGTAGAAATTGCTAGCCTTTTTTTTTTGCACGATTCGCTTTACTTTTTCTCTACTGAAAATTTTGATTACTTGGTCTTATTGGATTAATAAGTGAAATTTGTGATTTCTTCATCTTTCAGTTGTATGAAAGACTCGACAATTCGTTGTAGCACTTTTTATCGATCTCTGTTCTGAGAACTATCCTTCGAATTGTGCTTGTTACTGTAGCAGAACTATACTTGTTATTCTCGAGCCTTGTTTGCTCATATTCTTGATGAAAAGTTTTGTGGTTTATTTTTTCTTGAAGTGCTTGCAATCCACGTGTTTGTGTTAATGTTCAAGTTGTTGGTCTTTCATCTGACAAGTACAATATTGTGGCATATCTTGTTGCTGATTATTGAACCTAATATTGGGGATTAGTTCCGCCCGCTTGTTTTGCTGATTTGCTTCATATATGTAGCATGAAAACAAACATGACATGCCCGTAGATATTATACCGAGTTTGAGCCTACAAAATTGTGGATCCAATGAAGTTATGTGTTTTCATTTGTTTTCAGTACACGTTGACAGGCTATTGCTCGAGCTATATCTGAGACAATTTTATGCGTGCTCCTTTCATTGTTCCCGAACTTTCTGGATTTATGGGTTATACTTAGTTACTTATTAATTTCGACTGTCTTTTGAGCGGGTTTGTGCATGTTTGCGGATATTTAGATTAAGATTGTTTTTCTGTTCTATTTTTCTGTCATACGAAGGCTTGGTGATTTTTATTGTGATCAATGAACACTGCTTGAGTCTCACTATATGGATGTTATCTTGGTCGATTATTTTTCTTTCTAGTTGCATCTGTTGCTTTACTGACTGACAAGTTGTAAAAGCAACTGAGTTATCTTTCCCATGTTTGTTCATACGTTATTTGTGAGCATGATATAACTGGAGTTCAGTTGCTTGCTATATGATTCTGATTTAGATAGACTTCTTCTAACTTCTTTTATAACTATCATATTCTTTGGCTATCACATTCCAATGTTGCAAATGGTGCTTAGATCTACACCATCCAGCTTGTTGCTATTTCCAAAAGTATGCATGTTGGGGAAATGATTATACCTTTTTGTTTTCATTGGCTTCCATTCCATATGATATTTTCCAGTGGCTAGTTTTATTTATGCTGCTTCATCATCTATAGTGATTGCATGCTGTTTGTTTCTTTGCTTTGTTGATATTAATCCAGTAAAAGCAGATGACACTTGTCATTGTTAGATTACATTCTTGAAAGTTCAATGTATAATTAGAATTGATTATTTCATCTTTATGGTTTATTTATTTATGTCTGGCTGGGTTTTGAAATTTTAGTTGTTTGAGTCTTCAGATATAGCATCAATGTAAGGAATCCAGATAACTAAGCCTCCTACTTCCTATGACCACATACTTTTCCAGTGGCTGAAAGAAAACTAAGAACTATTTTGCATCAGTACTTATACGCCAACTTCTCACTGATATTATTGTGTCCTAATTTTCTTTTTTCCAGACTGAAAGCAAACTATGGCAGACCATCGAAATGGAAGTACACAACCATCCAATGGAAAGCTGAGTGCAGCAGGAAGTGGATATTCTATTGATCTGAATGCATTTCAGTCCCGATTGAAAACATTTTATTCGCATTGGGACGAGCACAACACAGATCTGTGGGGCTCTTCTGAGGCAATAGCAATTGCATGTCCTCCACCTTCGGAAGACCTGCGGTACCTGAAATCTACCGCTCTGAACTTATGGCTTCTTGGATTTGAGTTCCCAGAGACAATTATGGTTTTCATGAAGAAACAGATACATATCTTATGCAGCCAAAAGAAGGCTTCTATTCTTGAATCGGTAAAGAAATCTGCTCGAGAGGCTGTTGGGGCTGATCTTGTTCTGCATGTCAAACCTAAAAACGATGATGGAACTGCTCTAATGGATGCTATATTCCGTGCCATCCGTGCTCAGCCAAAGTCTGAGGATCACGATTCTTCCACTATTGGATACATATCAAGAGAGGCTCCTGAAGGGAAACTACTTGAAACATGGACTGAAAAATTAAAAAATACTAAATTTAATCTCGTTGATGTTGCCAATGGATTGTCTTCTATATTTGCAGTAAAGACTAATGAGGAGCTCACATCAATTAAGAGAGCAGCTTACCTGACAACAAGTGTGATGAAAAACTTTGTGGTTACAAAACTTGAGAATGTAATCGATGAGGAGAAGAAAGTCTCTCATTCAGCATTGATGGAGGAGACTGAGAAAGTTATTCTGGAACCTTCAAAAGTGAATTGTAAGCTAAAGGCAGATAATGTTGATATTTGCTACCCACCAATTTTTCAAAGCGGTGGAGATTTTGATCTCAGACCTAGTGCTGTCAGCAATGATGAGTTACTGCATTACGATTCAGCCAGTGTGATTATATGTGCTGTTGGAGCCCGATACAAGAGTTATTGCTCCAACATAGCTAGGACCTTCTTGATTGATGCAGACCCTCTTCAAAGTAGGGCATATGGGGTTCTTTTAAAAGCCCATGAAGCTGTCATGGGCTTTATGAAGCCAGGAAACAAGTTAAGTGCTGCATACCAAGCTGCAGTCTCTGTCGTGGAAAGGGATGCTCCTGACTTGGTTTCATATTTGACAAAATCTGCTGGAACAGGCATTGGTATTGAGTTTCGTGAATCAGGATTGAATCTTAATGCAAAAAATGAACAGATAATTAGAGAAGGCATGGTCTTTAATGTGTCAATTGGTTTTCAAAATTTACAAAGTGAGAAAAGTAAGTCTAAGAACAGGCATTTCTCTCTGTTGCTTGCTGATACTGTCATCATCAACAAAGATAAGACAGAAGTTGTAACTTCTATGAGCTCAAAAGCACTCAAGGATGTAGCATACTCTTTCAATGAGGATGAGGAAGAGGAAAAGCCAAGCACAAAAGTGGATACGAAGGGAGCCGAGCCCTTTACTAAGACAACTCTAAGGTCAGACAATCATGAAATTTCAAAGGAGGAGCTTCGAAGGCAGCATCAGGCAGAACTTGCTCGTCAGAAAAATGAAGAAACTGCAAGGAGGCTTGCTGGTGGTGGAAGTGAGGCAGGAGATAGCCGTTCGTCTTCGAGGGCTTCAACAGAACTTGTGGCCTACAAGAACATAAATGACCTTCCCCCTCCCAGAGAAATGATGATTCAGATTGATCAGAAGAATGAAGCAGTTCTCTTGCCTATAAATGGAAGCATGGTACCTTTTCATGTTGCTTTCATTCGAACTGTTTCGAGCCAGCAAGACACCAACCGGAATTGCTATGTCAGAATTATTTTTAATGTTCCTGGGACCCCTTTCAGTCCTCATGATGCAAACTCAATGAAGTTCCCTGGATCTATATATCTAAAGGAGGCTTCATTTCGCTCCAAGGATTCCAGGCACATTAGTGAGGTTGTGCAGTCAATTAAAACCCTCAGGCGACAAGTTGTGGCAAGGGAGTCTGAGAGAGCCGAGAGGGCAACACTTGTTACTCAGGAGAAACTACAACTTGCTAATAATAGATTCAAGCCAATACGGTTGTCTGATCTTTGGATCCGTCCTGCTTTTGGTGGGCGTGGAAGGAAGATACCCGGTACACTTGAGGCTCACGTGAATGGATTTCGTTATTCTACCACCAGGCAAGATGAGCGTGTAGACATAATGTTTGGCAACATTAAGCATGCATTTTTCCAGCCAGCAGAGAATGAAATGATCACTCTTCTGCACTTCCATCTGCACAATCATATCATGGTAGGAAATAAGAAGACCAAGGATGTTCAGTTTTATGTTGAGGTTATGGACATGGTCCAGAATGTTGGAGGTGGTAAGAGATCAGCCTATGACCCTGATGAGCTTGAAGAAGAACAAAGGGAGCGAGATAGGAAGAACAAAATAAATGTAGAATTCCAAACCTTTGTGAATCGGGTGAATGATCTCTGGGGTCAGGCCCAATTCAATGGACTTGAGTTGGAGTTTGATCAACCTCTTAGAGAGCTGGGCTTCCCTGGGGTTCCTCATAAATCTTCAGTGTTCATTGTTCCTACTTCAAGCTGCCTTGTTGAACTGATAGAGACCCCTTTCCTTGTTGTCTCGCTTAGTGAGATTGAGATTGTGAATCTTGAGAGAGTTGGGCTTGGGCAGAAGAACTTTGATATGACAATAGTGTTTAAGGACTTTAAGCGTGATGTACTGAGGATTGATTCTATCCCTTCTACATCGCTGGATGGAATCAAGGAATGGCTTGACACTACTGACATTAAGTATTACGAGAGCAGGCTGAATCTGAACTGGCGTCAGATCCTGAAGACAATCACGGATGACCCTCAGAGCTTTATTGAAGGAGGTGGATGGGAGTTTCTGAATTTGGAGGCTACTGATTCAGAATCTGAGAACTCAGAGGAGTCAGACAAAGGTTACGAACCTTCTGACGTGGAACCTGAATCTGATTCCGAGGATGAAGCCTCTGACAGTGAATCACTTGTTGAGTCTGAGGATGATGACGACGATGAGGATTCTGACGAGGATTCAGAGGAAGAGAAGGGAAAGACTTGGGAGGAACTGGAGAGGGAAGCGAGCAATGCAGACAGGGAAAAAGGAAACGAGTCTGACAGCGAAGAAGATAGAAAAAGAAGAAAGGCAAAAAGCTTCGGTAAGTCTAGAGGAGGTAATCTAAGCAGTAGCATGCCAAAGCGGGCTAAGTTAAGATAGATTTTTGGTATTCCTTTTAGCTGGTTTAAGGTTTAGTTCAGTTTGTTTTGTGCTGTTGCTGCGTTAGCATAGCAGCTTGTGTTTGGACTTGGAGCTGCCCTATCATTGTAACTAAATATTTTTCACCCATGTTATAGTTCAGCTACTCGATTGCAATCCTTGAATTCAATTGGAGTCCTTAATTTCCTTTCTTTCCTTATTTTGGTGATTGCCTCTTGAATATAATTGTTCTACCTGTTTTTATATTAAAGTATTTTATTTTAAAACAAATGGTGAAGAAAACAATAGTTACTAAATTTGCATGAGAATCAATTGATAAAAAATTATCGTGATATTGAGTTTGAATGTCATGTCTCTGAATTTAGTAGTAAATAATCATAGAGAACAAACTTTATAATTTATAATAATTGTATATCTTTGTTGTATTTTTTAGGAATTTTTACAAAGTATTTCATTTTTATAAATAATTTGAAATATATAATTAATTGTAAAGTTTAATATATTTTAATTTTCTTAAAATTAGAAAATTGTCTTCTGAAACTTACCACCTACTAAAAATATTTCACTTAAAGAAATTTTGAGTGAATAAAATATAGATATTTTCGATCTAAAATTTAAATATACGATGTCTTAATTAAATAAGTTTAAATGTTACCCCTACTATTGAAATGTTTTAATGTGTTTATTGAGTTATAAAGATTTGGTTAGCAAAACTGGTTTCTTATCTATGTTTTTGGTTCCTTAACTTTTAGTGAATTTTAAAATTACTCTATTTCGAAACTTTAGATTAATTTAATCATTCATCTTTCGAAATACGTGAATTTAGTACTTTTAATCAAATTTTGTTAGGTTTATTTGATGTTTCGTACGCATTTTAATATTGTATTTGAGTTGTTTATACTGTTTGACACATTTTTATTTTAATGTTAAGTCAAATACTATTATAAAATGTGTTTGAAATGTCAAATAAACTTAACAAAATTTAATTAAAAGGACTAAATTTACGTATTTTGAAAGATGAAAGACTAAATTGGTTTAAAGTTTCGAAATGAACTAATTCCAAAATTCACTTATAGTTAAGAGACTAAAAACATATTTAATCATAATTTAAATGAATAAGTTGGTATCAACTTAAAAAGAGATCAATAAAGCTTCTAAGATACTATGGACGAGTAACTAGTGCTATTGGTGTGGAAACTCTTGATTATTAAAAGACCTATACATCGACACTTGGATTTTATATGACTCTTAAATTTATTCTTGATTATTGCAGGTTATTGAAACATTAGGGGAGATAGTTGGAGTACCCATAAAAGTTGCAAAAGTTGCAATAAAATGAAAGGGTGATAAATTTGTGGCTTTAAATGTGATCTTTAAAGGAGCCAATCTCGATATTGATAAGAATGTAGTTACTTAGTGTTTTTAACTTTTTGGTGTGACAATTCTCCATCCCACCGTATCCATGATTATTTTTTAAGATTGTGACACGTTTGTCTTTGGCTAAGTTTACTAAGTTAGTCTCTTTCTTAGTAAAGAGACGTGAGTCACAAATAGATAAATTTAAAATCTTAACTTTTCTAGTCAAAATTTTTCTAATATTGTTTTCACACGTCTTAATAATCATTTAACAATTTAGATAATTGAAAGCAATTTATTAATAATTTTCAAAATGTAACAAAATTTTGACTCATATTTTTCAGTCTAGAGATATCCATTTTTTAACCTCGGACACTCTAGAATCAAGTATCGAACACAAGTTAATAAGGTTATTTATTTAGAGACATTCGTCCTTTGGTTTTGACACTCCAAAGCCCTCACAAGCAAGCTTTACTTTATAGAATTCTCAACTTAGAGACATTCGTCTTTTGACTTCAACATTAAAGAAGTATCAAACATAGTTCATAAAGTTTTCCTACGAGAGACATCTAACATCTACCTTTGACACTCTAAGAACCTTACACTCCATCAAGCTACCCAGCAAGAGAGATCCTCTCAAGGTATCCTCTCGAGGAGCATGCTTTGAACATAGTCTCAACACTTAAAAGAGCCTAGCCCTAACAAACAACTTAACTGTATCCAAAGCTCACACAACGCTCACATGAAGCTAATTAAATTAATTCAATCAAATTTACAAACTAACACAACTCAACAAATACCTAACAAAACTCAACACAATTTGTCATATCTACACAAGCACAAACACAAACACAAACACAAACAAAAGAGAAAGAAAGAAAATAAGAAAGCAAAAACACAAGAATGTTACCCTTCTAATAACCAGCATTTAACAATAAAATTTCCAACTTTAAAATAATTATTTTAAAATCAAAACTTTCAACACATTCACCATCAAGAACACATTTTGATCATCAAATAACATCAATACACAAAACTCAAAGAATCATGATCTAGCTTCTTCTTCTGCAATCACTATTTAACATAACAAACATATAAGCAAGAAAGTTAGTTTCCCTACTTGGATATTCAAACGTTTAGACTAATCCTTTAACCTTCATTCTAAACTCTATGTCTCTTCCCACACATTTCTCTTAAAAAATATTTTCGATTCCTCATGTTTCACTTTCTAAATCACTGAAAATTTATAGATTTGAGTTCCAACTTACTTATTTATAGTAAAACTCTTAGCTCAAGAAATCAATTATCTCCTAAGAAAATATTAACTAAAGAAACAATTTCGATATATTATTATATTTATGAAACCTAATTGAGTTTGTACATCTTTTATAACTATTTTATCTCTTGGGAAATATTTCAAGTAAATCTTTTTAAATTAATAATTATCACTTAAGAATACCTAGCAATATATAAAAATATCTCATAATATATAACACTAAACTAAGAATATCTTTTTAATTAAATAATTACCAAATCCTTTTTATCTTTTACTTAAAATATCTATTTAACCTCATTTATTTATTTTCTCAATTATTATAATTTTGAAGAATCTTACACATATCGAACACACAAACTCATCCAAAAAAAAAGGTGAGAGATTTTAAACTAAGGCTACCCCAACAAGCATCCTCACTCACTCAACAAGACACTTGTGAAGGTATAATCGTCCAACGAACACTTAGCTTGCTAAGCAAACAACCCCCTTTGAGCTTTCTAGATTTTAAAATCTTGAATTTCGCTCATCAAGGAATTGGCCCCACTAGAAAACAAATAGTAGAGTCTCTCAACTAATGATTTTGCCAATGAGAGAAAACAACATGCCCAATGATCCAATCAGCTTGAGCTCTTTAGAGTTGTATAAAATGAATTTTGCTTAGTAAGCGATTTACTCACCTAATGAGCATAACACCCAAGAGCTTTCCTCAAAGGCTCTTCTAGCAAGTTCAATCTTGCCTAGTGAGTAAAGCAACTTACGCTTTTTGAATTTTTATAAATTGAATTTCTCTTAGTGAATGGTGACTCGTCCAACGAGTTTCCATAATTTCAGAAATCTCAATTGATCTATTAGACTAATTAGTTGGTCATATTGATCAAATTCTACTTCTTTTTAGGGATGACAATGATGTGGGAGACGAGTTTCGTTATCCCATACTCATTCCCAAAGAAAAAAGTCATCCTCATCCCTATACCCAAATCCAACAGATAATTTTTTTTTGTCTCATCCCTGTCTCCATCGAGTAATGAGTATACACATGTACCTGTATCCATATCTGTACTTAATTTCTTAGTGTTTTGATATTAGTTAATTAATTTTTATAAAATAATAAAACATTCTTGCAAAGAAACATAATATTATAAAATATTCGATAAGACATTTTCTCATTTAGATAATATCAAATATTTGAAAAAAATATATAATTATATACATTTCAAAATAGAATATCAAATAAAATTTCATAAGAATCAAAATATTTATTAAATTTGCAAACATTAATAAAAAAAAGTTGATAAAACGTAAAAATGTCTTATTACTCTCATTCTTTAAATTCTAATGAAATCTTTTTTTTCTATACACTAATAAAATTATAAAACAACACTTCAAATCACACAATGAACAAATGTTAAATTAATAATAATTAAAATTAGCATATATGTTTCATCTTTTGGACTTCAATATATGCTCAATAGTAATAACAAGATTCACAATAATGACAATAAATTAATATAGTAAATGTTTTTTTATACAATTATAGTGATATAATTACACTTATGATAATGAGTTAGAAAATAAAAATATTAAAGAAATTAAAAATAATAAAAAATTAAGAACAAGAGAATAAAGAAGATAAATATTTCATATTACCTAAGAAATGAAAAGTTTATGCTATTGAACACCTATATTGTGAGTTAAACCTCCTCTTGTGAAAAAAAAAATAACAAATAAAATTATAAAAAAATAGTAGAAATTTCAAACATGAGACACAAAAATATTTAGTTTATATAAATCATTTGAGCATAATTGTACAATGATTATGATATGAGGAAAAATATCTTGGAGATACAAATTCATTTGACAGTAAGCTTAAAATTTAGAAAAGAGAGAAGAAAGTGTCTAGCTAAAAGAAAAAGAAATGTTATGAAACTAAAGACTAAAAATAATATATATGATCTAATAAACTATTAGTATTTTAATAATTTAAACGAGGACAAAGATATAGGTAATGATAAATATTAGAACGAGTATATGAACGAGGATGGGTATGAGGGTGAGACATACTCATCCTCATCCTTACACCCAATTGAAAAAATCAGGTATTACTCATACCCACTTAATATAAGAATTTCTTTACGGGAACAAATTTTTTTGTCATCCTTACTTCCTTCTCATTCCAAAAAGATCTATTTTTTTCAAAATATTTTTAAATCAAATCAAATTGACTCAATTCGTATATCTCAATTGTTCAAATCTCACACTATCAATGCATCATATAAGAAAAAGCTTAATAAAATCAATTATCTCAATCAACATCAATATTCAACACCAATATGTCTTAAGATTCATCAAATAGATAACTACAAGGGTAGTAATTACCACCAACATGTCTTAAAATTCATCAAACAAATAGATATAAGTGTAGTAACTACAACATTGTGCAAGTCAAGTAATTCAACTTATGGTAATAGTAAAAAATAAATAAACTAGTTTCTCTTACCTAGAGTAAACATCTTATTGTTATTAAAGCTCTACATATGATGGGAAAGTAGAGGAAACCATTCTGATATTTAGTTTGAAAAAAAGATATTAACACCACATTCAAGAAAGTAAGTGATAAGTCATGAGATTTATTGCTATAAATTTCTCTTTTAAAATTAAATTTTGACTCTTGTAACTTAGAATTTCAAAAAAATTTTAATAGAGAAAACTCAATATTCAATCAAAATTGATATGTTTTTATTTTATTACATCATATCACAAATACATCTTTTTATATGATTAATTAATCAAGTCACTCTTAATTTAAGATTAGTTTTAAACATATATTTAACTTCAACCTTTAGAACAATATTTGATCATTCTATAATAGAAAAATTATACTTTGACCAAGTTTTACTTGATAAACTTTCAAAAACAATCATTTCTGATATAAAAAAATCCCTAAAACTTTATTATTTTATTTTTGTAACTTCCATAAAAAAAATCATTCTTATTAATAACTTCACAAAAAAATATTTATAAGAAATCATTTTCGTTCTATATTATGCACATATAAATCTTCTAAATATGACTAAAATAAAAGATAAAATATATATTTACTATTGGATAATATTATTATAAACCAAGACTTACGTTATCGACTTTTAAAAAGATAAACAAATGGTAAAAGTAAAGAAAATATATAAAAAATAAATAAAATAATTTTAAAAGGATGATAATAGTATAAAATGAAATTCAACTAAACATTTTGTTTATTTATAAACTTTTTATTTTTAACCGATTTTTTTGTTTATTAATTTTGTATTTTAATGATAAAATGTTGAAATTCGACTTATAAATAATTACTAAATATTAAGTAAATAAAAATTAACGCAATAATATTATTATTGAAAAACGTTTTAATTTTAAAAAATTAAAACAATAAATAATTACTATTAATATATTTTAATGTTAATCCATTTTCGATTCAACTCAAGTCTATTTAATTTACTAATTAAACAAGTAGAGTGTAGTAGATCTATATTTAAAAAATTATACCTTTTATTAACCCAACCTATTTCGAATATAAATCAAGTTAGGATAAAAGTTATATATATATATATATATATATATATATATATATATATATATATATATATATATATATATATATATATATATTAGCATAAACACAGACGTTATTGCATTTGTGTGTACACATTTTTTGAATTATATTAATAATTGATGATATTGTAATGTTATAAAGTTAATAAACAAAATAAAACTATATTTATAAAAAATAAAGTAAAATGTATAGAGAAAATATGAGAAAAATAACTGTTGATAAGTAAATAACTGCTAATTTTTATAAAAGTAACTGTTATATATAAAAATTTAATAAATAATTAAATTGTAAAGGATAAAGTTGAAATTATGAAATGTGAACATAAAAGAGGGAATTCCCTTTATATATATCTTTATATAAAAATTAAAGTGAAATGTATGGAGAAAATAAAAGTATATTTATAAAAATTAAAGTGAAATGTATAGAGAAAATATGAGAAAAATAATTGTTAATGAATAATAGGAGAAAAAAGAAAAAGGAGATAAGTAAATAGTTTTATAAAAACTTGTAAAAATAACTGTTAATTTTTAAAAATTTCATAAATAATTAAATTATAAAGAATAAAATTAGAATTATGAAATATAGATACAAAAGTGGAAATTTTCTTTGTATATAATTATATATATATATATATATATATATATATATTTATTACACGAGAAAAATTGTTAATAGTGTTATATTATCTTTTAAATTTTTTCTCAGTGACACATTTGTTTCTCTCCTTGCCAGAACCCAACTTT
>Ga0209589_1004759_pt1 | contig 23311 bp, 10 predicted proteins | sample CowpeawhiteBW_FD_187525 | JGI IMG/M metagenome (GOLD analysis project Ga0209589, IMG submission 187525) | Root nodule microbial communities of legume samples collected from California USA - Cow pea white BW (SPAdes) (version 2) | ecosystem: Host-associated > Plants > Roots > Nodule | place: USA...
AAAAAATATTGTTGATATAAAAATATAAGTACCTCAAATGGTGACATACATTGTCAAGTATAATAGGAAATTCTAATTACAAACAAAATATTGTTTTTTATGAGATTTGAATAACGCAAGAAAAATACAGTAATAAATCCACAAATTAAATAATACAAATGAGATAGGTTAAAACTTTTACAGTATAATCCTCAAATTGAGGAGGGTATTAACCCCCACAAAAAAAAAATGAAAAACAGGAGTTTTGGAATCAAATAGGTTTGTGGAAATAAAAGAGGTTTTAAACCTCCACAAAATAATAGTCATGAATAGGAGAGGTTATAACCCTCCATTAAAAAACTTCCACAATATAAACCTGGTATCAGGGGTAGTAGAAAACCTCCACAAATAACTTGTGGGGAACCTATCTGTGGAGGTTTGAAAAACCCCTGCAAATTATTTTGTGGAGGGTAAAAACCCCCGCTAAACGAAAATAAAACCGCCGCAATTTAGCATTTTTTTGTAGTGTCACCTTGGGGAGCACCGATACTCTTAGTAAAGAAAAAGGACGGCAATTCGAGGTTGTGTGTTGATTACCGTCAGTTGAATAAGCTGACTATAAAGAATAAGTATCCACTGCCGAGGATAGACGATCTACTGGATCAGCTGAGGGGAGCCGCAATGTTCTCTAAGATTGACTTGAGGTCTGGATATCATCAGATCTTAGTCAAAACGGAGAATGTGCAGAAGACGACGTTCAGGTCATGCTACGGGCATTACGAATATGTAGTGATGCCGTTCGGGGTGACAAATGCTTTTGCTATTTTCATGGACTACATGAACAGGATATTCCGACAGTACCTGGATCAGTTTATTGTCGTGTTTATTGATGACATACTGATATACTCTGAGAGTCGGGATGAACACGCAGAGCATCTGAGAGTGGTGCTGGGAATTCTCAGAGAACATAAACTGTATGGGAAGTTGTCGAAGTGTGAGTTTTGGCTGGATGAGGTAGAGTTCTTGGGCCATGTAATCTCAGCCCAAGGAATAGTGGTAGACCCAGCGAAGATTGAGATAGTGGTGAAGTGGGAGAGACCACAGACAGTAACCGAGGTGAGAAGTTTCTTGGGTCTGGCAGGTTATTACAGACGTTTTGTAGAAGGGTTCTCCAAGATGGTGAGTCCATTGACTCAACTCACCAGGAAGGACCAACCTTTTTCTTGGATAGACGAGTTTGAAGTCTGTTTTGAGGACATGAAGAGGAGATTGACCACTGCACCTATACTAGCTATTCTTGACACAACCAAGATGTTTGAGGTGTATTGTGATGCTTCATACTAGGGCCTAGGTTGTGTGTTGATGCAGGAGAAACGGCCTATTGCTTATGCATCTCGCCAGCTGAAGGTACACGAGAAGAACTATCCTACATATGACTTGAAATTGGCTGTCGTAGTTTTTGCTCTCAAAACATGGAGGCACTATTTGTATTGGGCACAATTTCAGGTATTCAGCGATCACAAGAGTTTAAAGCACTTGTTTGATCAAAATTAGTTGAATATGAGGCAGAGGCACTGGATGGAATACTTGAAGGATTACAACTTTGAGCTGTTATACCACCCTAGTAAGGCTAATGTTGTAGCAGACGCTATAAGACGGAAGAGAGCTCATGTGTTGACCATGATGATTAAGGAGTTGGAACTGATTGAGAAGCTATAAGATATGAATATGGGATTGGATATGGAGGCAGGTCATATATGGTGCAGCATGTTGAGGATCACTAATGAGTTTCTGGATGAGGTTCGGGTGGAATAAGGTAAGGATCGGGAACTCCAACAGATTATTAGTGAGTTGGGCACAGAGAAGAGAAAGGACTTCAGGATGGGTAGAGATGGTATCCTGCGATTCAGAGAGAGGGTGTGTGTACCCAACAATCGGGTATTGAGGAAGATGCTCTTGGATGAAGGGCATAAGAGTCGTCTTAGCATACATCCAGGTATGACTAAGATGTACAAAGACTTGAAGGCGACCTTTTGGTGGACTGACATGAAAACCGATATGGCAGATTATGTAGCATCCTGCTTAGTGTGCCAAAAAGCGAAGATCGAGCCTCTTGACATACCATAGTGGAAATGGGACAACATTTCCATGAACTTTGTTACACACCTACCAAGGTCGGTGAGGGGCCATGATTCTATTTGGGTAATAGTGGATAGATTGACAAAGTGCGCTCACTTCTTGCCAATCAATCAGAAGATGTCTTTGGATAAACTGGAAGAGTTGTATGTGCGGGAGATAGTCAGGTTACATGGTGTGCCTACTAGTATTATCTTAGATAGAGATCCGAGGTTCACATCGAGGTTCTGGCAGTCACTGCAGAACACCTTGGGCACTCAACTGAGAATGAGCTCGGCATATCATCCTCAGACTGATGGCCAGTCTGAGAGAACCATACAATCTTTGGAGGATTTACTGAGAGCATGCATCTTGGATCACCTCGGGACGTGGAGTGATGTGCTATCGCTGATGGAGTTCACTTATAATAATAGCTACCATTCCAGCATTGGGATGACACCTTACGAGGTCTTGTATGACAGGAGATGTCAGACACCTTTGTGTTGGCAGCAGGATGGAAAGTCTGTGGTAGTTGGTCCAGAATTCTTACAACAGACTACTAAGAAAGTAAGGGTAATACAGGATCGAATGCGTGCAACTCAGAGTCGGCAGAAATCCTACGCAGATAAGAGGAGGAGGCCACTTAAGTTTGAGGCTAGTGACCACGTGTTCCTTAGGGTTACACCTACAGCAGGTATTGGGAGAGCATTGAAGTCAAGGAAGTTGACTCCTCGATTCATCGGTCCGTATCAAATTACAAGGCGAATTGGACCGGTGGCATACGAGATTGCATTGCCACCTCACTTGGCAAACCTGCACAATGTGTTCCATGTATCACAGTTGAGGAAGTACGTGGCGGATCCTACGCATGTGCTGGAGCAGGACGATGTCCAGGTGCGTGAGAATCTGACTTTGGGAGTTGGACCGGTGAGAATTCTAGATTCTCAAGTCAAACAACTCAGAGGAAAGGAGATTAGGACTGTGAAGGTTCTCTAGGATAAGGCAACCCAAGAGATGACTTGGGAGATGGAGGATCTCATGAGGAAGTCTTATCCTCACCTTTTTGCCGGTAAGTCTTATTTTCGAGGATGAAAACTTTTAAAGATGGGGGAAATGTAAGACCCGTGGAAATTAATTAATTAAATAATTAATTAATTAATAAATGCAGGTAGAAAGAGCCTTTATGGCATTAATTATTGTTTGATGTGACGTGGAAAAGTACTAGCTCAAGTGGTTGAGAGTACTTTGATTGTGTGAGAGGACTTGGGTTCGAGTCCTATGTATGCCAATTATGTGTTGTGGTTTTATTATTAATTTTAATATTATGTAGGAGCATGGAATTGGTAATGTAATCTTATATTGAATGGAGTGTATCATTGAATGTGAATTGGCATAGTGGTGTATTAAACCACTTAAGTCCTATTAAGACACTTATAAAAGGCAAAATTGAAGTGAAAATAGGGTTTCTACAGTTTGGTTATTTTGCCTATAGAGAGGAGGACGAAATTTTGCCTATAGAGAGGAGGACGAAATTTTAGAGAGTGAGAGGGGAATTTGGGTGTTTGAGAGACTGATTGGGAAGAAGGTTGAAGCAAAACTGTGGTGAACAAAGGAACACCAAGTTTCTTCCCAATTTTAGCCCAAAATTCCAGGTTAGGAGTGCTAAAATTATGTGTATTTTTATATAGTTTGTGTTCCTGCGATTTGTTACCAAATTGGAATTTTAAGAGTTGTGGTTTCTGGTATAATGTACACTGCAATTGAGAATTTGGGAAGAGAATGTGGAATGTCAAGTCTTTTGGGTATGAAAGAAGAATATGATGAGGGTTTCGGGTACTATTATTTGATTCATGGTTAATTTTTGCGTTTTGAGGATTCAAACATGTTTACAATGTGTTTTAGAGTTTGATTGATGATATAGATTGAATGAACATGATTGTATGGTAAATTGGCATTGGTTTGGTGTCTTTGGTGCATGAGCAGTGGCGAAACCTTGCAAGTCTCCCCCAAGCGAGTCTATCTCGCCTAAGCGAGAGTTGCAGAGTCTCGTTTTTGGTTTTGGTTTGCGTTTCTTGCCTAGGTGACCATGGACGGGGTTGAGTGACTTGGTCTCTCGCTTAGGCGAGAGACACTCACCCAAGCGAGGTCGCGAGGAAACCTGGATGTTTTGAGTGCGACTTCTCGCCCATGCGAGAGGTTTTGGGGTTCTGAGCGACAGGTATGCTCGCTTAGGCGAGAATGGCTCGCCTAAGCGAGGTCGCGATGAGATTTGGTGTTTGGTTTAGTGAATCCTCGTCCAGGCGAGGAGCTTTGTGTGTTTCGAGCGACTAGAGGTTTTGCTTAGGCGAGGAGAGCTCGCCTAAGCGAGATAGCGAGGTACAACCACTGTTACACGCTCGCTCAGGTGAGGTGGGTTAGCCTAAGCGAGACCGAGGTTCTAGCTTGGGCGAATAGACATGGATTAAGTGTGAATGGCGCGGAGCCATGCGTTTATGCACTGTTTGGACTGTTGCTTGTTATTTCCTAAAGGATAGGAATTATATGCTTGTGTTTGTGGTGTTTGGGCTTGAAGGACTAAGTCCAATAGGGGTCTGGGATGTGCTTGATAGTTGGACGCATGATAGGCATGGAACTGGTTGATTTCCCATCGGTTGCTAATGGGCGAGGAGTCCTTAGTATGGTGATTACATGCGTCAGACGCACGATGGGCAAGGAACTGTTATGTTCCCGTCGGCTACTATTGGGCGAGGAGTCCATAGTATGGTGATTGCGTGCGTGCCAGGGTCTAAGTTAAGAAGGCTTGGATGATTTACTATAGACGAGAAGTCTGTAGGGTAGGACTATGAGCGAGATAGGCTCATAGGGTTGGACCACGAATGGGTTAGTTTCGTGGAAGCACAGTGAAGTCCCAAGACCTACTTCATGTATATGACTCCTGAAGGACTATGAGGTCATGGATGGGTAATTTGAAAACAATGAAATGCTTAGTCATGTTAATTTTGGGATGGGTGGCATATTTATTTCATGTATATTTTTATATATTGTGCATAGCTCACCCTTTCTCTGTGTGTGTGGTGATGATCGGATAACTTGTTGGCGGGAGCAGATGATTTCACAGGTGGGCCAGGAGATGCTTAGAGGCGGAGTGCAAGGGCTACCTGGGTTTTGAAAGGATTTTTATATTTAGACTTTTGATGTAAAAATTTATTATGTTGAATTTTGATGGATTTTGTAATACTGTAATTGCAAGCATATGAATTATGTTATAGTAAAGTTTTTAATTTTCCGTGTTTTGGGAAATGGTATTATATTAAATGAGGTTTTATTTTCATTTCCTATTTTATTTATTAAAAATTAGTAATATTCCTTAAGGATGTTACACCAACCCCCTTACTGTCCTTCTTTTTGTCACCTGACATGGTGATCTTGCCTCAAGAACTCAAGATTTGCGTCTTTGCTTTTCTTAAGTTTCGTGTCTTATTCCAAGGACTCGAGCCCATAATATATACAAGAATACAACCCTAAGAAAAATATCTTGACAACTATACAAAGTGAATGTAATGAATAAAAAGGAATATGGAATAATCATAAACAAATCAGGTGCCTAAACTAATGCATTCTATAAATTGTTCCTACAATCATGGTAATCATATTTTTGCCAATAGATATTGAGCACCTTCATCCAGAAACACAATTCACACAAAAGTAAGTTACGCCAAAACAATGATATGTAATGGCAACACAATGCAGAAAATCGAAAAAAAAAATACAATGATAACAACACTGAAATAGTCGATGACAGAGGAAGACAATAAGGATATATAACTTGACAATGGAAGACGCGAAGAAGAACTACTACCCAACCTATTACACAATGAAGTAGGGTTACACGATCACATAACCATTCCTAGACTTGAAATTGAGGAGGAAATGACCATCGATGAAACCCTCGTGCTTTATGGTTCTTCTATAAGATACAATGAATGTGAGATATAGTGAAATAGGGAGACAAAAGATATGTAGTTTAAAATGCGTGGTTTAAAATTTTAATATTTAATAAATAGTAAAATATTAATAACTATTATGAATTAATTGTCGTCTATTGATTTGATACAGTTACTTATATTATTGATATGATTGATTGATTTGTAATTGGTTTACAAAATTGGATTTCGTCATCTTAATGATGTAAGTTTACATGAGGGGCGAAATAGAATACTTGATAAACAATATTGTATTAAGGAATACAAAATGTTGTAATTTTTTTCCTTCATTAGGTTTTTATCCCAAAGGATTTCTCCTAGTAAGGTTTTAAAGAGGCACATTCTCTCATTAATGGACATCCAAGGGGTAATGTTATGAAATAATGGTCATCCATTGATTTGATACAATAACTCATATGATTGATATAATTGATTAATTTGCTACAATTACTTCTATGATTAATTAGTCTTTATGAGGTTTAAATATTTGTATCAACTATTTGATTTGTATCCTTTATGGGTTACATTTTGTATCTATAAATAGGATTCATTGACATAATTAATGAGTCGATTCCAAAAGAATCTTAGGTACCTGAAATTGTTGAAAATGATGAGATCTCAATAAATTATGTAAAGAATCATATAATATGGAACCAAAATGAAGTCAACATTGACGAGATTTTGCATATAATATAATGATGAATGTTATGAGTGAGACAATGAGGATCAAGAACCAATCATTGAAGATTGTCGACAAAGAAATGATTGGCCAAAATGAAAAGATACAATATAAGCATAATTAGATTTGTTTGCTAAACGAAAGGTTTTTGAACTTGTAGTTCACACACTTGAGGGTGTAAACCCGTTGGGTACAAATGAAATTTTTAACAAAAACAAAATAAGAATGGTGAAATTTTTAGATACAAAGCAAGATTAGTTGCTTAAGTTTTTTCGCGAAAACTTGGTATTGATTTGTGAAGAGAAATATTCACTAATATTGGGTGCAACAACATTTCGATATTTGCCTATACTAGTTGCACAAGAAGGTTTTCATTTACATCTAATGAATGATGTTACAACCTATTTGAACGATTCCCTTTATAATGATATTTATATGAAAATTCCTGAAAGATTTAATTTGGCCAACAAGGCAAATTCTAAAGAGATTTATTCAATAAAATTAAGCAAGTTCTATAATTATTAAAGCAATCATGACGTATGTGGTATAACCGTATTAATGAACACTTGTTAAAAGAAGGGTATAAAAATGATCCTATTGGTTCTTGTATTTATATGAAATTATTAGAAAATGACTTTTCCATAATTATTGTTTATGTAGATGACATAAACATCTTTGGAACTTCTAATGAGCTTAGAAAGACAATTGATTGCTTAAAGAAAGAATTTGAGATGATAGATCTTAAAAAGACATAATTTTTTTATTGAGATTAGAAATTGAGTATTTAAAGTGGTTTTTGTACATCTAAAGCATATAATGAAGGTGCTTAAAATGTTATAAATGGATAAGTCACATCCATTATGCACTCCAATCGTTGTGAGGACGTTAGATATTGATAAAGGTTATTTTAGACCTCAAGAAAATGTTGAAGAACTTCTTGGTCTAGAAATACCATATCTTAGTGTTATAGGAGCACTAATGTATCTTACTAATTATATTTGCCCTGATATTGCATGTGCTATAAATTTGTTAAGCAATATATAGTTCTTCACCTACAAAAAGATATTGGATTAGAGTAAAACATATACTTCCTTACTTTAAGGGTGCTATGAATATGGACTTATCTTATAAATCACTTTAAAACCAAGTAATTCATTCATAGTTGAGGTTTAATGCGTTTCCATGTAATCTAATGTTGCATACATGTTAGAAATATTGATGGGAACAAGTCTTGTGTGTAAAAGTTTGTTGTTTGAGTTAAATCTGCGACTTCTGCATTTTGCATAAATTCCCAGGTTGTTAGCCGATTGATTTGAAATTTTAATCATCTGTTTCATAGGCTCAAGAACAAATTAGTCTGCTGTTTTATTTTTTGACCGATTGAAAGTGTACTATTCTGCAGTTGTTGCATTCGAATTTCATAGTCTATTTGATTCAATCAAAAGAGGTTTTAAGCTTTCGAAAAAGTTTTAAACAGTCAATTAACCCCCCCTCACCTTATTGGCTTAAATCACCATTTCAAACTAACAATAATGGTTGATCACAAATAAGATATTTGTTCACATGTGGTAGAACAATGATTTAACGACAGCCTATGAAACAAACCATAACAACAACATCATCAAATCATGCAGAATTTTAGTATTACCTGAGATAAGTCGTGAATGTGTTTGGTTAATGTTTATAATTCAATATGTGCGACAAACTTGTGGTCTATCCTCGGAAAAACTGGAATAAAAAACCATATAAGAAGACAATAGTGCATTGTTCAATCGAAAGGGTGATATAGAGATCCAAAATATTCCGTTCATGTGAAAATTTGACAAATCTATTTAGAAAGTCTTCACCAAAGTAGAACTTTTGAATAATTGGTTCACAAGATTGGACTTTGCCATCTTAATGATGTAAGTTTACACGAGAGGCAAAATATAATACTTGATAAACAATATTGTATTAAAGAATATAAATTTTTGTACTCTTTTTCCTTCACTAGATTTTTATCCCAAAGGGTTTCTCCTAGTAAAGTTTTAACAAGGCACATTCTCTTATCAATGGACACCCAAGGGGAAGTGTTATGAATTAATGGTCGTCCATTGATTTGATACAATAACTCATATCCATTGATTTGATACAATAACTCATACGATTGATATGATTTCCTACAATTACTTATATGATTAATTACTCTTTATAAGGTTTAAATATTTGTATCAACTATTTGATTTGTATCCTTTATAGGTTACATTTTGTATGTATAAATATGACTCTTCCTATCTATAATAAGACACGGAAAAATTGCTCTTCATTCTCTTATTTTATAACAATAACTTTATTGTTGTTATTTAAACCTCTAAAAAAAAACATTTTATGCTGGTTTTACTACACCAACAGAATAATTACGCTAAATTTTTTTTATAGTATATATATATATATATATATATATATATATATATATATATATATATATATTAATTCCTTACAAAAATTTGAACAATTTTTAAATACAAAATATGAAATATTTAAAATATAAATGTTTTATAAATCCTTATTTAGCATAAGAACACTTTATGAAAAATGTTTCAGAATTTTCTAACAAGTTTAGGTATGTCAACAAAAAAGACAAAAATGTAGAAAAAGAGAAAAAAGATGTTAATAAACGATGAAAGTTTTGAAATTTTATAATCTCAACTGAGAAACATATTTGTCGCAAAATTTTGAGTAATTTTCATATATTAAATATGAAAAATTTAGAATGTAAACATTTCAAATATCATTATTTACCATAAGAACACGTTACAAAATGTTTCAGAATTTTTTAACAAGTATTAATAGGTCAACAAAAAGGCAAAAATGTAAAAAAAAAGTAAAGAATAGTAAAAGAAAAAAAATGTTAATAAATGATATAAAATGTATTAAAATTTAGAACTCCAAGCTCAATGCGTTCTTTGCAAAATTTTAACCAATTTTCAAATATAAAAGATGAAATCTTTATTTAGCATAAGAACACCATAAAATGTTTTAGAATTTTCTAGTAAGTGTAGGCAGGAGAATCAAATGAACGACAACTAAACCGAATGGACAAAGCGAAGATTTGAAGACTAGACAAAATTGTTCAAGTAGACATTAGGCCCCTGCATCCAAAACAACTAACAATCCAAAAATTCTCTAATATTTAAAGATTGTTTTACATCATCACTTAACCTAATGTAGTGTCTTCATCATTTATTTATTGTGGAAGGCTATTTGAGAAAATACAAAGTCTTAACTTATCTATTGTAATGTTCTTCGTCAACTATCAGTTGATTACCATTTATAAGCATCATTAACTTAATGAGTTGACTATTATTATATTATATATTGTATATTTAAATTGACTAAATATATCTAGAATGATTAAAATTTTAGCATTAATAAGAATGTTAGAAAATTATTTACAAATATGTGAAAATATTATTTATAAGCACGTAAAAATCTTGTACAAAAAATTAGCCAGTGATAAATTTTGAAATCACTGGCAATATAAAACTTTTATGTTATTGAACCCATTATAGTAAACATTTCCAATTTTGTGACCGAATTATCAACCATAATTACCAACGTTCTTCAATCATTAAATTAGTCTCTTATACTTGATTGAGACCAAATTCTTAGTAACTAATTAATGATTTTCATTTCAGTTGTTGAACATTGACTAAATGAAAGTTGGTCTCTAAATGCTTTACGACTAGGATTTTTGCAACTACATATTATTAGTCGCTACTGATCGCTAAAATACATTATTTTTGTAGTGTGGTGATCTAATCTTAAGATCTTCAACAACGAAAAAACTCCATCACTTATCAGATACTTCAATTCAATGTGTTTGCATCTAAATGATTGAATTTTTAGCAAGATGTATAACACTTTGACAATCGCTAAATATATGAAGAATCATCTTGCTTATTCCCTTATTCTTTGCAAGATTCTTCACGAAATGCTCTATTTAGATTAGTAGCGGGACATTCTTCGAAAGTAGTAAGGACAATGGCATCAAAAGAAGGGAAGGTGAAGATTGAGAAGTTTAATAGTAAAGACTTTCAATTTTGGAAGATCTAAATGGAGGACCATTTGTATCAAAAGTTGTATCAGCCCTTATAAGGCAAAAGTCACACGCCATGAAGCAATCAATTTGGAAGTTGCTAGATTGGTAGACACTTTGAGTGATTCAGTTGACATTGGCCAAATATTTTATGAATGAAAAGACAATCGTTGATTTGATGCAAACATATTGTCAAATATGTACGAGAGGTCAATTATAACAACAAAATATATTTGATATGTAGGCCAGGTAATCTCAAAATGGTTAAAAGTAATTTGGTTACTAATCATATTAAAAATTTAACATTCTTACCTAGTTGACATTAGTTTACATCAATTTTGATGATGAGGTGAAAGTGTTAATTCTATTATTACCATCTCTTCCAGATAGTTGTGGTTCAATTGTTGTTGTAGTTGCTCTACAAATAATAACAAGTTGAAGCGTGATGACATTCGTGACTTGATATTAAGCGAATATGTTCAAAAGAGATGTTTAGGAAAATCTTCCAATTCTAATTCTAGTTAGCATTGAGTATAGAAAATGGAGGAAGAAGTAGCCAAAATGACTAGAATCGAAGTAGAGACAAATCAAAATCTAGAAGGAGAAAACAAATAAAAGTCCATCATGATAATACATGTTGGAAATGTAAAAAGAAAAGGGTTATTCTCTTACCAATCATTGTAAGGCTACAAGAAAGAAAAGAGAGTTCATGGTGAATCAACAAATGCAATAACTAATGAAAATACAAATGCAATAATTTGTACTTTAGATAGACCTGGTGACTCATGGATTATGGGCTCAAGTGTGTCATTCCACTCTACACATTCCTTATAAGTACTACTATTTAACAATAGTTTAGGAAAGTTTGCAAAGATTTACCTTGTAGATGGGCAATCTCTTAATATTGTGGGAAGATCTGTTATTCACATTAAAACCTCTAAGGGACCTTGTGGACTTTGCATATTGTCAGACATATTATTTCTTTAAAGAGAAACTTAAAATTTCCTTTATGACTCATTACTACCGAGACTCTTTAATAAGTCCCATCGTGAAAGACTCAATAATGATATCAGATCGATGGCTCATCTTAATGGTCGACTCAGAGAGTTAGTGAAGAATCGTAAATTTGTTGATTCCTTATATTGAAAGTCTTTTTTTCATCTATTTTAGGAAAACATGTAGTTAAGATGAACGACGATAGAAGTAAATGTTAGAATTGAGGGAGGCTCTTAGCTTAGATAAGTACGTGGTGAAAAGTCAAGTGTTAACAATTTGAAAAGTGTACCAAATAGTGTAAGTACTAATTTGGAAAGTTTGAGTATCGTTTTCCAAGGGATTTATCTATTTAAGCTGACTATGAATTTTTACTAATTCAAACTAATAATATAAACACTGCTATTAAAATTTTGCAATTGTTATGATTATAAATTCAAAGCATACAAATGTACTAAATCAAAGTTATGATACTTGATCAAGACAAAGATTCACTACAGTTGGATTTCATGAACTCAATGCAATGTAATATTCTACACAATATAACTTAACTCAAACATTCACACCACAAACTTACAAGTTCTAATTCCTTAAAAACAAGTTCTAAACTTCCATGTGAAAAATACTAATTTCTTGGTTATTTTAATATAAAATTTGCATTGTTTTTAGAATGTCCAAAATCAAAACTCTAAGTTGTTTTACCCTTGTCTATGTTTCAAAGCATTTTCCAATGTTTAGATACTCAAAATAGCATAGATAATCAATCATGCACATGAAGCATATGGAAAGAACAAAAGAGTAATGAAAGCAATTTATATTGCATAAGAGAAAACTACATCAAGTTTAGATACACTATCTAACATCAATTAGTAGGGGAGTTTAGCTACTCCTACATGTGAGTAGCATAAAAGCCGAGCAAAAAAGTGGAATGAATTCTTGAGCTTTCCACACGCATATGCCCTTCTCTAGGTATTTGGACTATTTTCCTCTTTAAACCCCCCCCTTTTCATTCCCACCTTGACTTTTACACCATTTCTAAAAGGTAGCTTCTCGCTGGGCGAGCCTAACCTCTTGCTTGTCGAGAGGTTGCTTTTTGTGTTAGAATAAAGTGTGTCTATTCCCTAAATGAATAGTATCGAGAGACTCGCTAAGTGAGCTAGTGGTGATTATCGCTAAGCGAGGGAAATTTTAGATGAGCAAGAGAGTCATGGAAAGCTTCCTTCAATCTTCCTCAAACTTCCATTTTTTTACAAAAATTCAACCAAAAGGCTAATCACTTTTATTTCCAAAAATAAAACACTTAAATCTAAATTTTTCATGAAATGGACATAAAATGCATGACAGAAAGGCACATAAAGGGTTCTAACAAGTATGAGAAATAAGTAATTATAAAATTTGGCATACTTATAGGTTGAAATGCTCCTCCTTGAGGAAGAGTGTACCAATGTATAAAGAACTCACACTTGAGGAGGTGATTATTAAGAATTTAAGTATGAGTCTCAATCTCATATTAAGTAGAAATAGGAAATTAAAACAACATATAATGAAGAAGGCTAAAATTTTGGGTAATAGGTGATATATTATGATGATTGTCGACGAAGATGGGAGACTATAGTTCTTTCTTCTTTACAAACTTTCAAAAAAATCTATAGGAGGCAAAAAGGAAGAATATAAGGGTGTAGGGATACCTAAGTAGTACAAGAAAGGGAAAATAAAATTAGGTGTGGGGTGTCAATGAATGAGCGACTCAAGTACCAAGTTAATTTAAATTAATATAAAAATATTAAGATTTAATGATATTTAACTCTACTAAATTTTATTATTTGAACTTCAAACTACAATTAGTTTTGTACACTATGGACCGTCTGATCAAAGAGTAGGCTGGTTGACCAGACAATTAGTCAGCCAAACCCAACTTGTTTTATTAATCAAAGAAATAGAATGGCTATACTTATTGCTTAAGGCAAACAAGTAATCCTGATTAAGCTAGTAATTAGGTTTAGAGGGATTTCAGCCGCAACTAGGCCGAATCTAATCAAAAGCCCATTAGGAAAAAGTATAAATAAGGGTCCAGGTAAGGTGGTAGGTTAAACATTAACTACACATTTATTACCACTACATTCAAACCCAAAATAACTTTAGAATCACAAGATCTTTGGCAGGTACCCTTCAATCAGTGTAGACGAATAGGAAACAACTTGGAATCAGCGTTTTGGACGACCATCCATTCGGAAATGATAGATCAACCCTACATATAAAAACATTCGGTGCCCACTGTGGGGCAGAACGAGAACTTCTAAATTAACATGTTGACCACAAGGAACATGATGATTAATGTTATTGTGGAGGAGGCTTCAGATGAACAAATGGATCCATGGAAGATGATGAAGAACATGCAAAAATGGATGTGTCGCAACCGGAATCGTGACGGGATGACGAACTGACAAGAAAACGGGTTTTTAAAAGAGATTTAGACTCGCCACCATAGTTATTATGGAAAACTATGGAAAACCATGAAAATAAAACAAGTCTACGAAAAACTAGATTTTGGATTCGGGAGTCGGTTATGCGTACGGAAGGTGTTAACACCTATAGCGACCGCCCGAGGGCGGTACCTTTAATTAAAAATACAAAGTTAATGTGATTTTAAAAATTTTAATTTTCCCCAAAAATAACAAGACAAAAATGCTAAAAAGAAACAAAAATATTTTTTTAAATTTTTTGGGCCCGATAAGGATTGACATTTGTTCTATTTATTCTCATTCAAAAGGAGAAATCATGGTTACGTAGTTCTTTAAAAGACTTTTTTCTTGAAAATATTGATATTTTTATATTTTGAAAATTTTGTATTTTTTTTGGTGTTTTTGAATTACTTGAAAATATGTGTCACACGACGCGAGCGGTCAGATAAGCACTAAAAGAGAAAGAAAACTATTTTTGGTATTTTTGAAAATGAGTGTGTCACAGTGCGGGCGAACAGACAGAAGCAATAAAGTGAAAGAGAACATTTTTTGTTTTTAGATTTTTTCTATTTTTTATAAAAGGGACTGAATGTGTGAAAAATGAATGCAATTAGAAGTAGGGGTAAAAATGGAAAATCAAAATATAGGGGTGCAACATGTAAAAACGTGGTGCAGGAAATACATACATGGCCCAACCCACAAATAAGATATGTGGTGTACATGGGAATGTAAGGGGTGCATCAACAAGAAAAAGAAAAAGGAAGCCCAAATCAAACAAACAAAACTAAGTAATGTGAGGTGTGTGCAGAAGTGCGGGATTAGCAAATATCAAGGGTGCATAGAAAAAAAAAACAAAGATAGTCCAACACAAATAATAGAGGTGCAGAGACTGAAAATGGGGGGTGCATGGGGAAAAAGTGGATCCGAGACTTGATGTCGGCCCAAGTAAATGAGAATCTAATTAACCTAACCCTAATCACTCTTGATTAGCAAAACAGCTCCCCCAACCACTCAAACCCTCTCACTCGTTGCTGCCCACCCGAACACCACCTCCATGACATGGTAGGCCATTACTTGGGTCGATGACGCCGACCACCGTTGAAGGTCGTTGCCGTTCGCATTTGTCGCAACCGAAATCGCGACGGGACGATAAACCAAAAAAATAAAATTTGTAAAACAGAGGTTTTGGAGTCGCCACCATAGTTATTATAGGAAACTATGAAAAACCATAAAAAATAGCAAGGTTTGCGAAAAACCAGATTTTGGGTCCGGGAGTCGGTTACGCATGGGGAAGGTATTAGCACCCCACAACGTCCGTGCTAAGACGGTACCTTTAATTAAATGTGCAAAAGTTATGTGGTTTTTTCAAAATATTTAATTTTTCCCAAAAATATTAATAAAAGAATGTCCAAAAAACAACAAAATTATTTTTTGATTTTTTGGGCCCGACGAGGATTAATCCTCGCTCCTACGTATCTCCATGTGAATGGAGAATCAGGGTTACGTAGTTCTTTATGAAAAAAACTATTTGGAAAATGATTTAATTTGTTTTATAATTTTGAAAACCTTTTAATTTAAATTTTAGTATTATTTTAAAATTGGTGTCACGCGACGCGAGCGGCCGGATAAACACTTAAAATAAATTCTTTTTTTCTAATCTTTTTATTTTTATTTTTTTAATCATTTATAAATTTTTAATATTTTTTTTAAAGTTATCTTAAAGTAGTTGTGGATGTCATTGCGACGTGAGCAATCAAATAGATATAAAAGAGTAAACAAAGAAAGTTATTTTTTATTTTTAGATCATCTGCATATATTTTTAGAAAAAACAAAAGTCTAAATTGGATGTCATGCGACGCGAATGGTCGGGCAAACAATGAAGAAAGGGGAAAAAAATGTTTTTTATGATTAAAATAAAAGAATGAAAATTGAAAAAAATTAAATCTAAAGATGAAAGAATTGGGAGTGACGTACCTTAAAAAATATTCAATATCTCCTCACCTTCTCTCTTTTCCTTTTTTTTTTGCTTCCTTTTGTAATATTTTTGTGTTTGTTTTCCTAATAGAGATAAAGATGAAAGGTGTCTATGTGGGTGGTAATAAGAGAAAGAGAGTGTAGAGAATGTTTTCTTCTTTTTTGTTTCTACCTCCTTCAATATGTTTTTTTTTTGTTTGAAAGAGAGATAAAAAAGAGGTGTGTATGTGGGAGTGGTGATGGGAAAGAATTAGAGTAGTGTAGAAAATCCTCCTTTTTTTCGGTATGACAGAGTGCGTATTTATATTCACAACTTGCAATATCAATGCAATCTCAACCTTAATTGTAACGAACAACATAAGGAAGGAATTGGTCATGATAATAGCAAATTATGAGTATCAAATCGCAGCAAATCAGAGCACAAAATCAATCATCATCAATAACAAATTAGAGCACAAAATTAATCTTAATTAAAATTGATTCTTACCATTTGAGTTATTGGGATCATGAAAATTAATAACAAATTCGGCTCTTCCTCCTTTTTTTTCTTTTTTTCTCTCTTTTTTTCTTTTTTTCTTTTTTTTTCTAAAAATAAAGTTTGAAAATATTTAAAGAAAATTTTGTTTCACCTTACTTTTTACTTTTATTTTTATTTTTTGAAAATAAATCTATTCACCCAGACGAAATTGGGTGTTGACAGCTGTCCCTCTTTACTTAGATTTTATTGATAATATGAAAATTTGACTTTTTCATTTTATCGTAATAAAAGATAAGTAAAGATTAAAACACTAATTTCGTTCGGGTTTCAAAAGAAGATAAATTTGAAGATAAACTCGACCATACCAAGTAGAGGGTCTCGATTTGACACACTAATTCTTTTTGTTGTTTTTTTTTATTTATTGAAAAAACCAAATTAGACCAATCCCGAGGAGAAGGTCTAGATCCAAAGGATTCGGCGACCATTACCATGTAGAGGGTTCCGATCAAAAATTTTTCTTTTTTTTTTGACTTTTTGAGAAAAGATTAGACCAATCTCGAGGAGAGGGTCTATATCCAAAAGATTTAGTGACCATTACCGCGTACAGGGTCACGATCTAACAAAGAAATCAATGACCATTGCCTCGCAGAGGGTCTTGATGTAAAGGAATCGATGACCATTGCCTCGCAAAGGGCCTCAATGTGACATAAGAAATCAATGACCATTACTTTGCAGAGGGTCTTGATGTAAAAAGATTGATGACCATTGCCTCGCAGAGGGCCTCGATGTGACATAAAAAATCAATGACCATTGCTTTGCAGAGGGTCTTGATGTAAAGAGATCGATGACCATTGCCTCGCAGAGGGCCTCGATGTGACATAAGAAATCAATTACCATTGCTTTGTAGAGGGTCTTGATGTAAAGAGATCGATGACCATTGCCTCGCAGAGGGCCTCGATGTGACATAAGGAATCAATGATCATTGCTTCGCAGAGGGTCTTGATGTAAAAAAGGAAAACCTGAATTTTGCTTTTGAAGTGTCGACAAATACCAAGTGAATGCCTAACGTTTTTGAGACTTAAACAAAAAATATCGTTTCTCACTTTTTTCTTTTTTTAAAATGATTTTCAATGATTTTGTGGAGTTTAATGAATGATTTGATGATGCATGAAATGTTATGATTTTCTTTTTGAACTATATGATATGCTTGCATGGATGCATGAATGCATGAGTGGAATTTGCTTTTTTTTTTTTCATTTTTTCATTTTTTCATAAATCTAAGAAATGTTTGAGGAGTTATGCATATGCACACGTTATGAATCATTGATGATGTATGACATGCTATGATTTTCTTTTTAAACTTAGATGATGATGCATGCATGGATGCGTGGATGCATGGGTGAAATTTGCTTTATTCAAAAAGATGAATTACTCATGTATGCATGACTTGGTATGGTGTATGAATTTTTCTTTTGCAGTTTTTTGAAAACAAATTCGAATTGATTCCCATTTCATTGTTATTTTGAATTCATGGAATCATTCTACTTTGATTTTTTTTTTACTTTTTTTTAAAATTATTTCTTTGGTCTAATCAATTTACTAACAAACACTTTTTTAATCATTTCTTTGAAACACTACTTGAATTACATACATGAAATTGCCAATGGCTTGAAAAGCTTTGGATGAGGTGATGAAGATTAACTAGAGAGTTGCCCCAATTTGAATTGGTCTCAGGGCACAAAATATGTTTGGGCTTTCCCCAGTTATTGATGATATGAAGAAAATGATGGGGATTTAAAAAAAATTTCCCCTGGTGTGAGAGCCAAGGATGGTCTTAGGATGCAAAAGCATGTTTGAATTTTCCCTAATGAGGAGATTAAAAAAAGACAGGGTCTTCACAAGTTGCCCCTAATGTGGTCACAGTCTTCAATGTAAATAAATGCCCCAATTTAAAATGAATGATGGGAATATATGAAATACTAACAAAGTGACTACCCCAGTCTGGGTTTGGGATTGATAAAGATAGATTATGTTAAGGTTGGTCAAGGTTTAGGTTTAGAGCGGAGGATACTATAGGAGCAAAGATGGAGTTTCATGAAGAATGAATTGAAAGTGGACAATCCAAATTTAGCTTAATTGTCTTACTGAAGCTTTGAAAATATGTAACCCAAAAATAATCTGCCCCAGTGTTTAAAAGCAAATCTCTGAACACACTTTTTCAATCTTTTTTTTTATATTTTTTTAGAACAAACCTGTTAGCAAATCAAAATTTTCCTCTAAATTAAAACCTTCGAAAGATAACAACCAATCTTTGATCTGTGTGGACTTTATTAGGCTTGTATTATGGCCAAGGCTAGTGGTATGGAAGTAAATGATAGTAAAGGCCCAAACAAGTGATGTGAGGATTGTTTCAACAAGGATCTTTGAATAATGTTTCATTCAGAATTTGTTTGACTTCTTCTTGTTCACCTTTTTTTCTCTCTATATTTTGACCTTTTATTCTCATTCTTCAAACTTTTTGTTTTTTTTTTCTATATAACCATATCATTTCTTTCTTTTTCTTTTTTCTTTTTATTTTAATATTTTTGTATTGGTGAACTACTAGTCGGATGAAACAAATGCAAACATTATGTCAACCCTCAGTGGAAGGGTGATCCTTGTTTAAGGTAATTTTAAAGAAATTTTTTTGGAAGGCTCAAATTGGGTAGTAAAGGATAATTACTTTTATTTTATTTTATTTTTTTGATAAAGAAACATGGCCACACATCATTTCAAATCATGGTTGTTTTTCTCAACAAAAACTTTAATTCAGAGGAAAATAATTTAGTTCATGTAACAGAATGTCCATTATTTTGTTCTTTTTTATCACTTTTTTTTGCCTTATTTTTTGCCTAGACTATCCTTTAAAGTTGTTAGTCTAGCGAACTTTTCTTCTTTTCTTCTTTTTTTTTTTTTTTTTTTGTTCAGAGAGTTTCTTGAAATCATTTTAAGGTATGTGTCCCCTTTATGATGATCCTCCATGGAAATGAAAACAAGGTTTATGGTGGAAGAGAGATGGAAAGGAAAATAGATTTGAACAATTTCATGCATGCAAGATTAGATGGGTATTTCAAAAGAAATGATAACAAACAAAAATTTTATTTCTTTATTAAATCCACTGATTTGACCAAAGAATGTTTTATTATTTACTAATTTTTTATAAGAAATATTCCAAGAAATCATTGACAAGCAAAATGGGAAACAATATGAATTTATTCTAGTACAATTTTTTTTCTTTATTTTTCAAAATTTATGCTGATGCATGCTATGTGTTTGAATTGTTGGATAACATATCATGAATGACCATAAAATTGCATGCAATGCATGTTTGTTGTGCCTCACAGAGCACTTATTCACATGATATGCTAATGAAATGTATGTATGTTTATGGCTAATAATGGTGTGATTGTGATGCATTTATTATTATATACAAGGAAAGGTGAGGGTAAAGGATGCCAATAGTCTCCCTTTAGTGCCTTTATTTAACATGGTTTTGATGCTTAAAGTTCTAAGGAAAGTATATGTGCTCACAAGGATAGTTCCCTAATACCTAAATATCAAGGTCACTAGAGTTATGGCCCACTTCATGGCATTTCCCACGACAGTTGGTAAACAACAAGAAGTGGGAGTACTAATGAAGCAAACAAACTCTAGCTGGGGTTCTCACAATGACCACTTGGGAAGTACATCCATTGTGACACTGCTACACAATCCCCTCTAATTCTAAGCAACCCAGACCCGGGTATAGGGCCTCACTCATGTAATGAATAAAATGTGTGTGTGAAGGGAGAACACAATGTATACCTAAACCCACACCTGACAATTATTCCAAATACAAAAATAAAGAAGAATATACACATACAACTATTCTAAATATAAAAGAAAAATAAAAAAACACATACCAAAAAAAATGAGAAAGAAAAAATATGAAGAAAAACAACATCAATTTTGCACATCCAAATAAATGGTCTGACTCTCTAGCTTCCCCAGTGGAGTCGCCATCTGTCGCAACTGAAATCACGACGGTACGACGAACCAAAAAATAAAATTTGTAAAAAGAGGTTTTGGAGTCGTTGGGGAAGGTATTAGCATCCCACAACGCCCGTTCTAAGACGGTACATTTAATTAAATGTGCAAGTGTTGTGTCGTTTTTCAAAATATTTATTTTTCCCAAAAAATATTAATAAAAGAAAGTACAAAAAACAACAAAACTATTTTTATTTTTATTTTTTGGGCCCGACGAGGATTAATCCTCGCTCCTACGTACCTCCATGTGAATGGAGAATCAGGGTTACGTAGTTCTTTATGAAAAACTATTTGGAAAATAATTTAATTTGTTTTATAATTTTGAAAACCTTTTAATTTAAATTTTAGTATTATTTTGAAATTGGTGTCACGCGACGCGAGCGGCCGGATAGACACTTGAAATAAATTCTTTTTTTCTAATCTTTTTATTTTTATTTTTTTAATCATTTATAAATTTTTAATATTTTTTTTAAAGTTATCTTAAAGTAGTTGTGGATGTCATTGCGACGTGAGCAATCAAATAGATATAAAAGAGTAAACAAAGAAAGTTATTTTTTATTTTTAGATCATCTGCATATATTTTTAGAAAAAACAAAAGTCTAAATTGGATGTCATGCGACGCGAATGGTCGGGCAAACAATGAAGAAAGGGGAAAAAAATGTTTTTTATGATTAAAATAAAAGAATGAAAATTGAAAAAAATTAAATCTAAAGATGAAAGAATTGGGAGTGACGTACCTTAAAAAATATTCAATATCTCCTCACCTTCTCTCTTTTCCTTTTTTTTTTGCTTCCTTTTGTAATATTTTTGTGTTTGTTTTCCTAATAGAGATAAAGATGAAAGGTGTCTATGTGGGTGGTAATAAGAGAAAGAGAGTGTAGAGAATGTTTTCTTCTTTTTTGTTTCTACCTCCTTCAATATGTTTTTTTTTTGTTTGAAAGAGAGATAAAAAAGAGGTGTGTATGTGGGAGTGGTGATGGGAAAGAATTAGAGTAGTGTAGAAAATCCTCCTTTTTTTCGGTATGACAGAGTGCGTATTTATATTCACAACTTGCAATATCAATGCAATCTCAACCTTAATTGTAACGAACAACATAAGGAAGGAATTGGTCATGATAATAGCAAATTATGAGTATCAAATCGCAGCAAATCAGAGCACAAAATCAATCATCATCAATAACAAATTAGAGCACAAAATTAATCTTAATTAAAATTGATTCTTACCATTTGAGTTATTGGGATCATGAAAATTAATAACAAATTCGGCTCTTCCTCCTTTTTTTTCTTTTTTTCTCTCTTTTTTTCTTTTTTTCTTTTTTTTTCTAAAAATAAAGTTTGAAAATATTTAAAGAAAATTTTGTTTCACCTTACTTTTTACTTTTATTTTTATTTTTTGAAAATAAATCTATTCACCCAGACGAAATTGGGTGTTGACAGCTGTCCCTCTTTACTTAGATTTTATTGATAATATGAAAATTTGACTTTTTCATTTTATCGTAATAAAAGATAAGTAAAGATTAAAACACTAATTTCGTTCGGGTTTCAAAAGAAGATAAATTTGAAGATAAACTCGACCATACCAAGTAGAGGGTCTCGATTTGACACACTAATTCTTTTTGTTGTTTTTTTTTATTTATTGAAAAAACCAAATTAGACCAATCCCGAGGAGAAGGTCTAGATCCAAAGGATTCGGCGACCATTACCATGTAGAGGGTTCCGATCAAAAATTTTTCTTTTTTTTTTGACTTTTTGAGAAAAGATTAGACCAATCTCGAGGAGAGGGTCTATATCCAAAAGATTTAGTGACCATTACCGCGTACAGGGTCACGATCTAACAAAGAAATCAATGACCATTGCCTCGCAGAGGGTCTTGATGTAAAGGAATCGATGACCATTGCCTCGCAAAGGGCCTCAATGTGACATAAGAAATCAATGACCATTACTTTGCAGAGGGTCTTGATGTAAAAAGATTGATGACCATTGCCTCGCAGAGGGCCTCGATGTGACATAAAAAATCAATGACCATTGCTTTGCAGAGGGTCTTGATGTAAAGAGATCGATGACCATTGCCTCGCAGAGGGCCTCGATGTGACATAAGAAATCAATTACCATTGCTTTGTAGAGGGTCTTGATGTAAAGAGATCGATGACCATTGCCTCGCAGAGGGCCTCGATGTGACATAAGGAATCAATGATCATTGCTTCGCAGAGGGTCTTGATGTAAAAAAGGAAAACCTGAATTTTGCTTTTGAAGTGTCGACAAATACCAAGTGAATGCCTAACGTTTTTGAGACTTAAACAAAAAATATCGTTTCTCACTTTTTTCTTTTTTTAAAATGATTTTCAATGATTTTGTGGAGTTTAATGAATGATTTGATGATGCATGAAATGTTATGATTTTCTTTTTGAACTATATGATATGCTTGCATGGATGCATGAATGCATGAGTGGAATTTGCTTTTTTTTTTTTCATTTTTTCATTTTTTCATAAATCTAAGAAATGTTT
>Ga0209589_1004760_pt1 | contig 23310 bp, 9 predicted proteins | sample CowpeawhiteBW_FD_187525 | JGI IMG/M metagenome (GOLD analysis project Ga0209589, IMG submission 187525) | Root nodule microbial communities of legume samples collected from California USA - Cow pea white BW (SPAdes) (version 2) | ecosystem: Host-associated > Plants > Roots > Nodule | place: USA...
ATATATATATATATATATATATATATATATATATATATATATATATATATATTGACATAGCCTTTCAGAAAATTAGTGTATTTGAATGAATTCGTGAAACTTTGTCCCTATCATGCTTGTGACAAAATCTTTGATTTGATGTTCCATCACTTAATTTAAATAAAATCAAATAAATACGAAAATCAATTTTTATTCAATGTAGAAAAGATTATTTTTAGGAAAAGATATAATCAAATAATACTTGATTAAAAAAAAAACAGTTTCAATTCAAAAGATATTGTTATTTTCGAAAAACTGTAGAAACATAATTTAATTATGTTTTAACCTTATTTGATTATGTGCGTGAAAAAATGATTTCACTTGTGAAGAGAGGTGATTTGACTGATAATTCCTCATATGCTTCCTCTTTATCTAGAGTGACTTGACATCCTAAATACTTTATATCTTTATCTTGAGCTTTCCTTAATCTTGTGGTATTTTTGTTTGAGTATCCATCAAAATCTTTAACTTTCAAAGAGGTAGTAGTGACATCCTTTTTTGCTAACAAGGAGGTCTCAAGTTCGAATCTTGTGTATGCCATTAGTGTGATATTTTAATTATTTATTTTATTATGCATCTTATGTATGGTTGCGTGATGTGGTATTATATTTGTGTAAGTGTGTGAAATGTCATGAAACATGTGATGACTTGTTGGTTATGTGTATGCTTGGTAATTGCGTGGATGAAAGTTTGAGCCTTGGCTAGCGTTAAATAATTATTTTACTTCTTATTATTTTTGCTACATTGGTGGATGATCGGAACCTTAGCCGTCTTTAGAGGAGCTATAGGAGTAGGGGTGGGCATGAATTGGATATTTAGATATCCGATCCAGATCCAATCTGAATCCAAATATATAGATCAAATTTTGATCATATCCTTTTTTTTTTGTGAAAAAACAATTTGAATATTTTAAAATTTATATCCAAATATTAGGATCAAGTTGGATATCCATATCTAAATATTTGGATCAACTAAAATCTAGATCCATTTCTAAATCCATGTTTAATGAAACTTAACTTTTTATAAATTTAATTTTAAATTTATATTTTAAAAATTAAATAATTATTTCATCCAATACATTTTTTTTAAAAGTAAAATACTATATAAAATAATAAAAATATAATAATATTATAAATTTAATAGTATTAAAGATTGAAGATAATATATTATTTAAATTCTTAAAATTAAAAAAATTAAAATCATATAAATGTCCATATAAAGTCATTTAATCATTTGGTAATGAAAATGTTCATAAAGTCATTACATCCTCACATAAAGTCATTAACATTAAACAATAACAAATCCAAAACACAACAGAGTTCATGGCAATTTTAACAGGTTCTACCAATAGAATGCACTAGCACCCATTCGATTACAAAGTTCAAAATCTCTTCCATGGCTCATTAACTCAAACCCATTAGCAACATCTTCACAACCATCTATATATGAAGCAATTGGAGTTGACATCAATCCACTTACTTGATTTGTGATTTATATGAAACATGAATGAATTATTAAAAAAATTTAAATAATCTATTCTCATGACAGGTATTAAGAAATTCAGATTAATAAAATCATGCTTTAATTTTCATTATTACAATTAAAGCTATCAAAATAGTTCAGAAAACATTTGTTCAAAACACCAAATGAAAAAGAGTAAACCAGCTTAAAATATTAAAAACTAAAGAAATTGTAATGAAAAAGTTGGACTAAAAACAATAAAGTGTATCTAAATATAGAAAATTAGAGAAATAATTAGAAAGCCAAATATTAGTGACAGTAAGCAAAGTTAGTAACAGAAACAATTAAATGAAAATGAGTAAAAATCAGTGGAATTCATTAAAAATAAGAAAACACAACTACAATGAAAAAGTTGGTCTAAAAAAAATAAAGTGTATCTAAAAGCAGAAAATCGGGGAAGCAAGTAGAAAGCCAAAAGTTAGTGACAATCAGCAAAGTTAGTAATAGAAACAGTTAAATGAAAATGAGTAAAAATCAGTGGAATTCGTTAAAAATAAGAAAGCACAACTAAAAACATTACACCAAAACAAAATTAGTAATAGCAAAACAAGTAAATCATTACAGAAAACAAGATGAGAACAAATAAACTGAACAACAAATGAAAAGTAATAATAAAAAAAGTAAATCAGAGTAGGCTACAAACTATATTTGAAAACAGTAAACTATTTAAGAATCAACAATAAAACAAAACTAAAAATAAGTGTATTCAGATTTAAAATCAATAACTACTGAAAACGGCAAACCTAATGTTCTATCATTTATAAAACGAAACAAAACAGCAAATAACTAAATTCAAAAAAATGTACTAATAGATTACAGTTATTAAACTAAAGAAAAGCTCCATTTGCCTCCAAAATTTGCTGGAAAAAGAATGAGTTGCAGTAATAAGAAAATACAGAACTAGTCCATCAGATCAAAAGTATATAGGGTACACAATTAGATAATAATTAGGAAGATTCATAACAGAGTTGATAACATAACACTCCAATAGAAAATACAGAACTAGTCTATTAAATAAAAAGTATATAGGGAAGTCCATTCATTACTTACTGATTATAAGAGGCATGAAACGTGAGCTTTAACTCAAAGAAATTATATTATGGTCAACACCTTGTTGAGAAACTAACTCTTTAAGAAATGAAAAAATATATATCATTAGTTAATACATATTTAATTATAATATTATTACATAATTTAAACATCAACATACCTTGGTCAACAAATTGGAGCTCTTCAAAATCGTTGTCTAACAATGATGGTGAATGTGTGCCTTTTAACCAATCCTGTGTACATATAAGTGCCTCCACCTTTTGTTCTGAAATGGATCAAGCACTCTTCCTCCTGTGCTAAATGCAGACTCAAATGCTATCGTAGAAACAAGCATAGCTAATAGCTCCCGTGCCATGTTTGGCAAGATTGGAAATCTACATGAACTTATTTTCCACCAATCAAGAATGTTCAAAGTTGTTGTACCAAGCTCTTCCCCTAAATACAAGGATAGACTTGCATTGAGCCCTCTTATTCGATTTTGGTTCTAGCTGAATCAAATGATTTCAAGCTTCTGATCGATTTTTCCATCCCTCATGAGAATGGGGTCTCATATTTGTAGAGCTATTAACAATTGATGGAGTAGAAAATGCATGCTCAATTGGTTTTGAGTTAGAACAATCATCTTCATGCATTATTGACATTTTTAGAACAATGTTGCAATATTGACTTACCAAGAACCACTACTAGAATTTAATGTTTTAGCGATCGAAATTAGCGACCGAAAAATATAGGTTACTATTTGCAACCGAATTAGCCACTGAATAATTTTTGTTGCAATCTGCGATCACTATAGCGACAAAATATTATTGTACTTACATTAATTTAATCAGCGACTGAAATAGCGACCTTAACATATAGTTGCTACAATTTAGTCACTAAATCGGTGACTATATTTCTACAAATGAATGTAGACTTTTTAGCAACCACATTAGCGATCGAATAAATTTTCCATTAGCGACCGATATCATGGTGGTCGCTAAATACGTTTTAGCGACTGAAAAGTAGTTGGTCGCTAATTAAAATATTTTTAATGCATGAATCAGTGACCGAAAGTATGGTGGTCACTAAATTTGTATAATTTAATAGTTAGCGACCAAAAACTTGGTGGTCGCTAAATATTTATTACATAGTAATTAGCGACTGAAAATTACTTGGTCGCTGAATATAATGTTTTTAACGTAGCAATTTGTGACCGATATGCAGTGGTCGCTAAATGGCGAACACATCATTTAGCGACCAAATTATGTTGGTCGCTAAATTCAATATTTTTAAAATTGCATTAGATATGTGTGTTTAGAGTTTGGGATTTAAGGGTTACGGTTTTAAGACTTAGGGTTAGGGTTTATGGTTAAATGTTATATTAAGATCCTAAAATTTAATGGTTGCTAAATGTTTATTGTTTTTAGTTGAAAAAATAAAATTTAATATTTAATTGGGTCACTAAACATTGACATGTAAAATAATATTAGTTACGAGCTAGTTCGTCATTGATTTTTTTTCATACAATAGGTATTGATAATTTCAAATTTAATACACTACGAGAATGTATTAAATTAGCTGCCATGTTAAAGCGTCAATTAATTTTTGGATGCTTTTAAGAGTGGGTCCACCGTAGTTGGTTACACCGTAGTTGATCTCTGTATTTCTTTTTCTTGGATATCTTATGCATTATTCATGAGAACTCCTTTGTAAATAATATGTATATGGCTAATGATGGGCTTTACTTTCATCTTGATATATATATATATATATATATATATATATATATATATATATATATATATTAATAAAACAATATTATTTTCAAATTTTAAAAAGAATAATTATTATTTTAAAAGATTTATGGCTATTGTAATTTGAGTTAGACCATTCCAAATCCATTTAATTTCAAACAAAAATACCGGATTTAAAATAATTTAATTCTATCGAGCTCATGTTTCTAACTTGTTTTTACAAACTATGTAGAGAGACTCAATCTGTATATCTAATAGTTAAATAGACCTATGACGTCTTTGGATGAGACAATTTAAGAGAATAATTTATTTATTTAAAGAATTTAAAGTTTTTTAAAGAAAAATGACAAGTTTGGATAAAGAAATTAAAAAGAAAATTGAAATTGAAGAATTTTTTAAGGACGCATTTTAAATAACAAAAATAGTAGAATATGAAATTCCCTCAAAAATTAAGGAATTCTCTCAATTCGAAGGTTGAGCCGAGTCGGAATAGGTCGAAGGTCAAGCCAAGTCAGTTCGGACTAAAGGTCGACACGAGTCGATCCAAGCCCTAAGTCGAGTCAAGTCGATCTGAGCCCTAGGTCGAGCCGAGTCGATCTAGACTGAAGGTTTAAATCCTTCATCCAAACACAAGATTAATCTTGAAACAAGGTATGAAACATGACCTAATCTTTTTGTTTCTTGAAATGTTTCGTCAATGTTTTTCTTAGATATTGATTTAAGCATCATCTTCCTTTTTTCAGTGCTTAACTTTGAAATCCAAAACGTATTTAGCCATAATTTTTTTTTCATCTTATTTAATTTCTAAGACTTAGTTTTAGTAAGGTTTTATTTTAGTAGTTAAAATTGGTCGAATGATTTTGAACATTTGTTTTTATTAACAATGATAAATATTAAAATAAATAATTAAGGTAAAATATTTAATATTAAATAATAACATTCTATTTTTTTTAGTTTTAATTAGTAACTAAAAAATATTAAATAATCAATTTAAACATGTGTATTTATTGATTAATTTTCAAATTATATTTTTTCTACAAATACTTATTATTAATTTATTCCAATAATTAAATTTTGGTAGAATAAAATTAGAATTTTTTTTTAAAGAATACTTAAATTTGTAGTCATTATTACTTAGAGATAAAAATGACTAATTTTAAAATGAAATTACCTTTTGTCTGAAATTTTAGTTTCCCTCTACCATGCCACACGCAGCTTTCACTTCCATTTCCCTAAATTTTCTTTTCTCCCGGTACATTCTCTTTCACCAAAACCTTGTCCTCCAAACCCTTCTCCTTTAAGTTTTGTTCTTCATTGCCAATCTTCTTTGACCAAGCATTCATCTTTGCAATCCATGAGGAGCTATAAAAAGTTTCAGGAGTTGAAAACTTGGAGATTCAACTACAGAAAAGGAGCTCTTTCAACTATTGCAAGCTCAAAGTGCCCTAAAAACAACTTAGTCCTTCAATAATTTGGGTAACTTCTCAAAATCCTTGGAATTTATTGATAAAGTTGTTATTGTTTTCTCTCTAGACTGCACTAAGTTAACTTTGTCCTTCTCTTTTAGTTTTATAAATATACATTTTGTTTTTGTCTCTGAATAGTTATAATGTCCTATTAAAGTGAATGAATAAATAGGCATTAGGTTTGTTCTCAACATTTCTTTAACTTGGTGTAAATGGCTTTGCCGCAAATGTAGTTTGGGCGTAATAATTATTGATTTTTATTTTTTTATGAGAATTAATTTTCTTGTTATTATGCATAAAGCACTTGCTGTTGAAACAATATAAACAACACTAAGAAAAAGTCCAATAACAACACATGCATGAAGGCTCATCTTCACAAAACTATTATGTTTGTAACATCCCGTCAGGATATTACGGATTTATAAATAAATAAGAGCAATAATTTAAAATACGCATCATTTAATAATACCTCGTTTTCCCAAAACGCGGGAAAATTTGAAATTTATTAATTAACCGGCAAAAGTTTAAGTCCATAATCACTAAACACATGTTTATAAAAAAAATCCCGTAAGGGTTTACAACTTATTTCAAAAGCCAAAGGAAAATAAACCAAAAGTTGTTTCCCCAGTCAATCCCCTCTCCGCAGCTAAGCTTCACCTGAGCCACCTGCATCAACAACATCTGCTCCCGTGTATCGCGTACACGATCATCGCCAACCACAAGCAGATAAGGTGAGCTTAAAAAACATAACATATAAAATTAACACATCAATTATAACACATACATATTTAATCACGCCCAACATCCTTAGAATACCATGTATTATAATCACACCATAACTTTTTGTGTTCTACCTCTCCTAGTGATTACTTCAAGATGACTTGCTGCCATACCTATCGGCCACAACCGATAGAGCATGTGCGGGAAACTATGTTACGGATCGTACACCATAACGCCAGGTGGAGTTCCCAAATACGAACATAGTTCGCATCGTCCCAAGACTACCAAACTCGTCAGCCAACTACTGAAGAGGACAATCTATCTGGAACCGTCCGTATTGGCCACAACCAACACACTCACACCGGCAACACTCGCCAACCCGAGCTACAACTCAAGGGTTCCTCGTGTTCATCCGCCATTCCGAGCCACAACTCAAGAGATGCTATTCCGAGCCACATCTCAATGAATACCACGTGCTTAACCCCTATCTCGAGCCACAACTCAAGGGGTACGTTCCGAGCCACAACTCAAGGAATCCAGCAATCCCACCTTTAATGCATCACTAGAAGCCTCGTAGATCGTAGCAATACAAATCGCCTAGCGGGGGACACGTGCCACCAGGCGCTGCCAGCTCCTAGACCGTCTGGCGGGTGTCGCGTACCGCCAGGCGCCTCAGCACCTCTAATTCAATATTACCGTCGTAACCGCCTGGCGGGAAGGCCCCTACCGCCAGGCGCCCCAGAATACATACCCCTCTATTATCACGCTTCTGCCTGGCGGAACGTAGCTCGTCGCCAGGCGACGTATTAGTATAAGCACACTGCTGGTTTTCCTCAGATTCTACAGTCCCTTATCTACTTATTGATCAGCTAGTAAATTACGGGTAGGCTTACCTCTCTCTAGTGAATGCAATTTGATGATCATAGCAACTTCCTACTTACCATAACTCTAACCACGTTATGGCACCCTACACTCCGTTCCCATCTTCTTTTCACAAGAGTGTGTATCTTCTCAAATAGATTCAAGACATCCATTCTGTTCGCTCATTCACACACACTTAAAGTCAGAGGTTTTACTATTAATCTCACTGCCACTGTTCACATCAAAATTCTTATAGTTCGTCTCCATCATTCTTTCCTTTTCAACATTACCTCAACGTCACTCCGCTCCTATCTATCACCCTTCACTTCCATAAAACTATACGTCTGCTACAAAATTCCCAACTCCTAAAACTTCTACTTCATATAAGGTAGATAAACATCCTGACTCCCCTCTTCACTAAGTCCAAAAACCCCATTTTCTGGTATAGCGCCTGGCGACAGTCTCGGTACCGCTAGGCGGCACATAGCAGTTCTGGGAAACTCCCAGCGTTGCTGCACCTAGAAACGCTCCTCATCTTTATTTTAACAAGTTCATCAATTCTCGCACCTCAGACAGTTCTTAGTACAATATCACACGTAACATGCAACCCAATTCACAATGTCAATAATTCCAATCTTTTATCCCAAACTCGTAAACCCTAACTCACGTCCATGCAATTTCATATAACTTACCCTTTCAATCACGCATAATTTCAACAAGATATTACCTCAATTCACTCACAACAACTGGAACGGTATTTTCATCCGATTAGAATCACCCTAGCGACCCCAAAATACCAAAAACGAATCTAATAGTCTCACGTCGCCTGGCGGTTATTCACCCCCGCCAGGCAGTGCATCAAATAGAAACCTAGAACACTGTTTTAGCATTGCATCGCCTAGCGGCCGGGACCTTGCCACCAGGCGGTTCTTACCTAGAGACCACAAATTGGCTTAACAGAGATGACGTAAACAGTAATACACTCATGCACAACATAATTATATATCAGGCAAATATACTAATTACACAACTTAACGCGAAACTCCCCTAAGTTTTGCAAAACTCTAACTATAAGCCAAATCCTTCTTTTTAAAGGGTGTCTAAAAACTAGGTTAATTACCTACACGAAAATTAAGTCTTAATTGAGTTGTTAATGCAATTTACCACCTCCTTATGGCCATTTTCCAACCACCTCTCTGCCCCCTCTAGGGTTTTCTCCCCAACCTTTCATATTCAATTCAAAGCCAAAATACCAAAAAATTAAGGTTTTAGTTTGGGTTCTCCAAGGTTTGAATCTATGACCACTCAATCACAATTTCAGAGTACAACCAATTCAACTAATCATATTTCATGCTTAACAAATCCAATTCAGACATCATATCATTCCATAACATGATTAACATAGATTTAAATAATAAAAACAATAACACAAAAATTAGCATACATAGGACTCAAACCCAAGTCCTTTCACACAAATCAAGTACTCTCAACCACTTGAGCTAGTACTTTTCCACATCATACCAACCATAATTTAATGTCATAAAGGATTTTTCCCACCCGCATTTATTAATTAATTATTTATTTAATTAATTAAATACCACGGGTCTTACAATGTTCCCTCTATTGATGACAATGAAATATACTTTAGTGTTGTTGGAGGTGAAAGTAAGAAAAGGAATGTGTATGGACTTGGTACATTAAGCAAAAATTTTTATAATTCTGTAGGTGCTCACTCTTCTACTAGCCAAGCTCTAGTAGTACATCAAATAGAAGAAATGCGTGAGACTATTCAAAAGTTGAATGCTGAACTTATGGCAAAGAATGCCAAGGAGAATACACTTGAAGAAAAGGTTGAACACTTGCTGAAAGATCATGCCGAACAAAGTGAACGTATGCATGAACAAAATGAACGTATGCGCCAACAAGATGAACAAATGAAACTTATTTTGCAACATATTCATTTGAAGAATGTTGTGCCAGGTCCTAGTGATCCTCTTAATATTGGAGAGGATAGAGTAGACCATATCAGTGATAGTAGACCAGGCGATCATTAGTTTCATGTTTAGTTATTTGGTGTGTTTCAATGTTGCACACTTTCAAACTTTTTTTGTTTTGTTCTTTTGGATCATGTTATATATTTACCACTTGTGATGTATGTACTACACTTTACTATATTATGTAATGTAGTTTGTTATTACTTAGCTAGATCAAATTTTATCATTCATAAATAGGTAAAAATATTGTTTTTAACCAAGTAAAAATTGTAAATAATACAAAAAAAAATCATTTTTTTGCTAATCAGCGCCGATTTTATGGGTCGCTGTTAGTCTTCGAACTTTGCCACCAATTTAGCGACCAACCAATATTAGTCCCTGTTCACAAAAAATTTTGCCACCATTTCAGCGACCAAAAAAATTGTATATCACTAAAACAATCATACTTTAGCGACCGATTTAATTGGTCGCTGTTTGTCTCATAACTTTGCCACCAATTTAGCGACAAAAAAAGTGTACATAAATATAATAATCATACTTTAGCGACCGAAATAGTTGGTCGCTAACTACTTACCTTCTGCAACCAAACTAGCAACCGAATTTAATATCACTTATGGTTGCTAAATTGGTCTCTTATGCTTAGGAAAATGACCAACTTTTAGGGATCAAATAGTGACCGATGTTTCAGTAGCTATTTAGCGACTAAATGAAAATTGATCGCTATTGTTTTTGCCACCAAGGTTTTAGTTAACCCCATAAATTCGGTCGCTAATTCAGTCGCAGATGATATTAACGACTGATTTATGTTATTTAGCGACCGAATAATCGCTAAAATACATTTTTTTTGTAGTGAACACAATCTCACAGATATCATATCATATGAAATCAAATACAATACTTTTAAAATGACTTTTATATCATATGAAGGACCAACTCTCCTAAACTTACAAGTTATTATACCATCATTAATAAATCTTATAAACATAAAAAGATAGAATTATACCATCATCAATAAATAAATATTTATATTTACTGCTATGAACAAGGTCTCGTATTGCAAACCTACATTTAAATTTCCACTCTTACACCTACTGGCTACTAGTAGGAAAATATGAAAGCTACAACACCTACATCATGCCATATTTTCAATGTTGATTATCTTAAATCTTTTGACAGTTTATTTAAATTCTACTCTTGCAGAAACTGCTTTTCTAACTATTAACCTAGATGATAAAGTTTCCAAGTTCATTGATAAAATATGAAATTACTATACTTAGAACTTAATTCAACTTCATTAGAAAACTACGCATTCACAGAAGTAAATACACATAATGGAATGCTCCCACTATTTATCATTCACTTATGATTCACATTTTATGGTTCGCAAACACGTGAAAATGTACAAACAATAAAATAAAAAGATTAAATACGAAAATTCACTTTTTTTCACTTGATTTTCTTTGCATAGTAGGAGATTCTGAAACCATTTTTCTCATATTTTTATCTTTGTATTTCTGCACAAATAAATGAAAACAAATAAATTTGATCCATCATTTTTCATATCAACGAATAGAAGAGAATTGATATTTTACTTAAATGAATTATGTTTAAGAATACCTTTAAACTTATATCTCTTATCATAACAATAGATAAATTTTGTATTATATGGTGATAGATAAATTTAATTTATTATAACATTTTTATGATTAATTTTGGAAAAATGATAGGATGGTGGAGATGAAAACTTAAAACAAACCAAGTATATTAATTAAGTATCCAGATTCTAGTTCTAACCACATTTAAAGGTAGAGATATTAATGCATTTTGTTATTTCAAATGACATGTATTTTAGAAAAACTTACCCTTAGGATAAAATTTCCTGCATTAAACACACTCAAGAGCTTTTTAACATGTTAGATGAAAACTTACCATTTTTCACATTCACATACTATAGAAATCTTACCCTTGGAATAAAAAACAATTAATTTATCATTTTTCATTGTGAAACAGACAACAAGCCGAAGCACACAAAAATTGAGTTACCAATAAAATGAAATCTCATTATTTTATGGGAATAAGGCAGCACACAAAAACCCTAAACACACTGTATACACTTGTCCAGTTCTACAAGTCTGTGAACATAAAGTTTAAAACAATTTGAAGAGTTTGTTGTCTGTAAACGTAAAAAATCTCTGAGAATATCCTTACTATGGAAAAGTAAAACAAAATCTGCAACTACTATATTACAAAAGTGTTCCAGAGAATCACGCACATTTATTAATTTATTACTTATTGCACCTTGTTTCTACCACAATTATTCTCTTATAATCAATCCTCCAAGCCCCAACTGGCTCATACAAATAAAAATAGGAATAGCTATATATCAAACTCAGATCACACTATTTTGGTTGAACACACAAGCCTCGTAGTAGAAATCCTTCTTTGGCAAACCATAACATTACGATTAAATGCCTCAAAATCAAAGTATGGCTTCACCTATTGTAACTTGAGTGACTGAAAGAAGCCATGTTCTCTTAATTTTGTCATGAGGACTGAGAATTATTGGATGAGGTGTTATTTGTCTAGATCATATGTATGTACCCTGTGGTTGGTAAGACTAAGTACTAAAATTTCTAATACTTTGTGGCCACAATTTCAGTTTTCAGTATCAATTTGTGTTTCTTGAATCTTGAAATGATGATGTTAAACCTAAAAACAATTTTAAACAGAGAGTTTGCCTTCCTCCTTTCGATATCTGCCATAAATGTAATCTGGATTAATCGTGTCTCCAACTCAATCATGATATCTATGGAATATCTAAAGATGAAACTGGCTTAGACGAGATTTCACACCCCTAAACATAAAAGAAAAAAAAGAAAACTAAAGGAGAGAAGAAAAAACAAAACAGACTTGAGGCTAGTAGCAACGTTGGCATTGGTGTTGGTGTCGATCTCAATCTCCATGAACCGCTAAACACATCCACTAGTGCAGTTCGTTCTCTAAAAAAAAACAAACGAATAAATAAAAAAATACCACGATGCCAGAAAAAACACACCATACGTTTCGCTCCAGCAAAATCCAACTAAAAACCTTAAAAGTAGAAAAAAATGAACGGGAGTAGAAACGAGAAACATCGTTTATGTTCTTGTATGGTCGGAACCAAGCGATCTCAAGAGCCTTCAACCTTTTTTCTCCTTATCTCCTCTCCCTATCACTGACTCTGATCTACCGCTAGGAGTGGGGTACCTGCAAGCACTATGATGTTTAAGTCAGAAATAACCCAATATTCTCTATGCACTATATGAGTTCAAGATTAGATACCCCTGTCAGTCATTGAATCGTCCTTTATATTACCTGACATCACTCCCGACTTTATTACCTACAGGGCAGTTTTCTTCTTTCATTAAGCACTAAGGAATCTAATCAATGTTGTAACTGCCCCAGGCCTTAACGGTAACATTTCCAAATTCTCATTGATGTTTAGCCTTTGAGTTCTTGGACTTGTATGTTCTCACTGGAAAAGATCTGCCCCTCTACGCTGCCAGTCCATTATGTACCAGGCCCCTTAAGCTGAGATGTACCCGACCCTTTAGGCCTCGATGTGCCTGCTGCCTTGCTGGGCCATGGAACGCACATTGCCCCCAGTGGCCGAGGTGTACATGGATACTGGGCCGAGGTGTACACAGACACTGGGCCGAGGTATACGCATCCATCCACACCAAGCTGGGTCCATCCTCTTTTCTCCCTATCTTCCTTTGATGACTGTGCCTTAACTTGAACAACATCCTCTCCCACTGTGCACGTGTCCGGGTACATCCCTCCCACGCTTCCCTACTGTACTAATTAGTGGGACGTACACAAACAACCTATACAGTTTGTATTAGCCATTAAACTTACCTTGGATAATCAACCATAAGAAAAGAAGAGAGAAAATATTTAGAGTTCAGAGGATTGTATTTTGGAATAGAGAATTTGGGATGTTTGCGATTCAGATAAACCTTGGATACAAGTGTGATCCAATTTTAAAGTTTGGATTTCCCATATTTTAAAATTTATATAAATAAAATAAAATATGATCTGAAAAATATATAAATATGGATAAAAAGTAGAAAATAGAATTTATAAAATGGTTATTTACTGGACTAGTTCAATTCAAAATTGGACCAAATCTAGTAAACCAAATATTTTGCCCACCCTTAAGTAGGAGTTGTGGAATTCGATGGGTTGGTACGAGGGACTAGCTAAAAAGGACTATTGCAGGTATTGTATTGGTTAGTTTATAATTTTAAATGAGTGGAATCCTTTGATAAAATTCATGTTTGACCTATGCACCAACCATTCAAAGTGGTGAATGTATGTAGGGATATAAGATTGATGAAGGTGATGTGTGGTTGTGTACTTTGAGTCATGTTAAGCCATAATAATATGTGTTTTGTATTCTGGAACTGTATATTGGATGGTTGGTGCATAGGAAAGCTTTTTTGTGGTATAAACAAGGCTGTTTGACTCTGTTGATATAGCGCTTGGCGGCGCTGTTTGACCGCCAAGTGAGATGTGGGACAGGGAGGCCCTGGAGGGGGTGGCGCTCGACGACATTTTTGAACCGCCAGGCGGTCTACAATAGAAACCGCCAGGCGGTTTGCAAAAGAAACCGCCAAGCGACATTTTTGTTCCACCAGGCAATTTTCCAAGGGCTGGTTGCGGGTTTTATTTGGTATGGATGCATGAGTGTGATGGTTAGGTGATCTGTTTTCACTGAGAAATTAAGGTTGTTGTATGCAAAATGTGAGTATGTGTGGTAGGGTGATGAAGTATGAATCCTATGGGTTCCTCGTATTAGGTTATGGATATGCTATGCTTGGATGTCTTATGAGTGGGGAGGTTCGTAAGTGAGATTTTGGACACGTGATAAATACGAACGGGGAGGTTTGTAATGGTGGTAATCCTATGTGAGAATTAGGAGCGGGAAGGTTCGTATGAATTGCGCTTACACTGGATTGTTTTTCGAGCGGGGAGGTTTATAAATAGTGGTAATTCACGTGTGTTGAACTACGAGCGGGGAGGTCCGTAGAGGTTAGACTATGAACAGACAGGTTCGTAGATGGGTTGTGGTATCCTTATGACTCTAGCTAGTTAGAGTAATGATGTGTAATTACTTTGTGATGTAAGGTCTCTTAATACGGGTATAATGTCATGTTAAGTTGTAGGGTGAGGTGATTATGTTATATGTATATGTGTCTCTTAATATGGGTATAATGTCGTGTAAGGTAAGGGGTGAGGTGATTATGTTATATGTATATGTTTATCTTGTTAAGCTCATTGTTTCTGTTTTTGGTTGTGCGATAATCGTGTGGCCTTGTCACACAAGAGCATATGTGGTTTCAGGTGATGTTGGCGAGGCATAGTGAGGAGATGTGGGCTAGCTTTGAGGGCTTTTAAAGAACTTTATTTTTGAATGTTTTTACTTTAAAGTTGGTTTTAAATTTCGAAACTTGTAATGGATGGTGAAAATTATTATTTTTTGACCGTTGTTAAAGATTTAAATTTCACGTTTTTTTTGGGAATGGTATTAGATTCTTATTTTAATTATATTTTATTGTTATACCAAGTAATATCCGTCTAGGGTGTTACACATAGCTTTCACACCACCATCTTCCTTGGAGGTCTCCATATTGGCTTGAGTCATATAGCTTGGAAGGAGCTCCTATATCATTTGGTATCAAAGCTTTGTATCTATAAAAGCTAAGTTTCTTGGTCCTACCTATCTTATTTCTTTTATGCTTTTTTCATGTATTTTTCTTTCTTGTGTTGTTTCCAAATCAACCTCCCATACACACAAAATAGTGCTGGCAGTAAACGTTTATGATTTTCAAAATCAAACTGCATCTAGCTTAGAGCTCCAAAAAATATGTTCTTATAGTCAAAAGAAAGCCCTTAGAGTCTAGTTTCCAACCAAAAAAAGAAGCAACACATTTGGAGTTCTATGGAGAGAGTTATGAGAAAAATAGTTAGCAAAGGTCAAAGCTGCTAGAATCATCCTTTTTCATGATTCTGTTTTCTACCCATCTTGAACCATTCGACTTATGTGCTTAGGCTTCCATATTTTTGTGTTGTTTGTATGTTTTTATGTTTGTTGAGTCTTGTTTCATGTTACCATTTAGTCATATCATGTTTGTTGGGTCATTTTTATTTGGAATCCATTCATGTTGTCTCGAGTCATGTTAGTCCTTTACTTGTCATCTTCTCTTAGTCTAGTTTTTGAAAAATTCATAAAAATATATGCTCAACTTGGTTTTCAAAACTGCACTACATACATCCATTTGAGTGATTTTACTTTGCAATTTTAAGTTCATACTTGTCATTAGACCATTGGCAAGTTCTTAAAGTTAAATTTCCATTATGTCTTGTTGAGTTTCATGCTCTATTCTGATTCTAGTAGGTTTTTCTTCCAATTGTGTCTCTTGAACTTTTGAGCTTCCAAAAGAGTTTTTCAAATCAGATTTGTAGTGTTTATGTGTGCTGAAAATAATAGAAAAGAGAAGAGACAAAAGGTACAAAAGAAAAAAAAAACAAGTACAAAAATAAAAGGCAAAAGTAAACAAAAAGTCAAGCGCCTTCATCCCATTTCCATAACCTCAAACCAAGAGCAATCTCTCCCACTTCCATAGCTTGTGCAAACTCACCACCTCCATAGCTTCATCTTCTAACTTTGACCTAACCTAGCTTAAGAAGGAGGTTATTGTCTCTCTCACAATTATGCATATTATCATCTTTTTACACCAAATTTCCATTATAGAGTCATAACAATTTACAAAAATACATCATGATTATCAACATTCCATATTTTCTGCCTCGTTGTTCACATCGCTCACACGACATCAAAACCCACTCTACAACACAAAAAGTAAAATCTCCAAAATTTAATTCCACAAACACCAATACTCAACGGTTTCACAACTTTTGAAAAATCATTCAAATCAAATGAAGGGAAAAACTTTAAAATGATTAACTCCCTTTGCCTAAATGAAGGAACCTACTAATGTTCTCATTGAGTACCACTAAATTGTTTCAAGTTTGACCTATATACACAATAAAACCTAAGGAAAATCATATTGAAATTCCATGACAACTAAGGAATGACAATTCATCCAAAGTACTGAAAAGTGCATACAACCCAAAAAATTGCATGCAGTAGAAATTGGAAGGGTTCCTAGAAAAGTGCAGAATTACACTTACCTAAATATATACTGGTAGAAACAAATAGTAGAGTTTAATGTAGAGACTACTTTATTGCTTCAATCTTCTAAAAGATAATGGAGAGTGTTAGCTTATAGGAGAAGTAGGGAAGAGAACAAAAGACTCCTGGATAACGATGCTTGCCTAGTGTTTTGAAGATTTTAGATAATCCTTTCCTTCTCCACAACTTTTTACTTCTTTATTTATATATATATATATATATATATATATATATATATATATATATATATATATATATATATATATATATATATACTAATACTAGGTTCTTGATCATTTATTTATATGACAAAGTTATAAACAATAATATTTACTTCCAAATTTTCTCTTTAAAGCCTTTCATAAATAAATTAGGAATTTTGAATGTTTATCAAAATCTATAATCTTAAGAATTCCATACATTTCGACTGTTTTCTTAAAGAAGAAATTTACAATACATCATGCATCATTTATTTATGACATGGAATAAAATAGTCATTCCTGAAATTGATCAATTAGTACACGTATTAATTATTGTCCCATTTTTCACTTTAGAAATCTAAAAAGAAAATTAATTGAAATATTCATTCAAAATAAATTAGGAATATGAAAAAAGGTATAAAGTAGATGAAGTTAAATCTTATATTAGATTTCTTTTACATGTAATACACGTAAGACAATAGAAAATGACATTTTAAAAATGATATTGGTTTAAAAATAATGAGACTAAATTATTTTAATATTAAAAGGTTTTACTATAATTAGTGTGACATCCCATTTAAATAGAATAATTCCACTAAATAGAAACGTCGCATAATTATAATAGTGAAAGAGCAATCAGATGAACATCATAAACCAAGAACGCATTGTTACAGTCATCCATAAAGGTACTTGAATGTACTAAGGCATGCCAAACATAATGCCATGAGCCAGACATGAATATAAAAGTTAACTGCTTTGCAAAAGAAATTGCTCATGAAGCAGGGAATTACAAAAGCATTAGAGCCTTAAAACTGCTCAGAAGAGCCACATACAACACGCCATCTAAACTGCACCGCTACCACCATCAGGCCCATCTCCAAAATTTCCTCCATCTGCTCCCACCATACGGTGATCATCGCAAAAGAGAAAGCAAGACAAGAACATACACAAAAATGAAAGGGTAAGCTAGTGCAAATTAAGTTTAACATATTATCGTAGACCAATACTTAAAACAGTCCAAACATGCAACACAGTAAGCACAAAGAATCATGTTATAGCAAACAAACAGGACACTAAGACTCAATTATCCAGATAAATATATTAAAATCGGATTCACTGGACGCTTGCACTTGTGGTGGCCTCTACTGCTCTGCAGAGCCATTGCCAATGGGTTTCATCCTACCACACACAAGGTTAGCCTTCAAGCGTCTAAGGCCATTATCCTGCCAGAGACTAGGGCTTGCCGCTACTCTCACCACTTGGATCAATTTGCTCTACATGAGACTCACTGACCCTTTAGAGTTTCGGGATACGGTCCTTCCTTGAATCATTATCTTAATATATACAATACACACCACCATGAGATCTTCCCATGAGACTCATGGAATTACGCCTATCTCACAACCAAAATCATGTTTTTCATACCATTTCCATCGCTTTTATTTCATTCATCCAACTCTCATGTTAAAACACCACCAACCCACAATTCCATGATCAATCTCATACCAAGCATGCCAATTTCGTTCATAGGATTCTAACAACCAAGCATATTCACGTATATCATGTTTAGGAAGAATAATCTAGACAAAACATGCAACAAATCATCCAACCATTCAAGAAAACAGTGTTAGAACGCACCACTGCACTAGCCTCGCTTAAGCTAGGAGCCCTCGCTCAAGCGAGGGAAGTTGCTTCGCTTAAGTTGTAGGCTCTCGCTTAGGCGAGACTGCAACAGTGGCCCTTGGGAGATTTCACGAGCTCTCGCTTAGACGAGGCCTTCTCGTTTGAGCGAGACGAGGTGTCACTCAAAACACGAATGGGCCGCCTAGGCGAGCGCTCGAGGCAAAACCTTAGGCGAGCTTATGCTATTCTCGCCTAGGCGAGGCGAGCTCGCTTGGGCGAGAATATCAGTTCTCCCCCACTGTTTTTTGCACACAACCACATCCAAAGAATTCCAGCCAGTTATTTGCACACGATTTAAAACACCATTCAAGCACCCACAACATAGAACAGAACATAAACATGAAAGAATAACTTTAAACTTAAAAATCTAGCTTCCCTTACCTTGCTTAGATGCTAACAAAACGCAACAGACCCGCGACTAAGGAGTACCACAGCTCCAAGGGCTAGAGCAGTGTTGAAACATAGAACCAAGACAAACCAGGGTATGAGACTAAACCCTAACCAGACCAACACACTTAAACGACGTAAAGAGGAGGAAAAAAGATCCAAAACTCTAAGGTTCAACTTACTTGAAGGTGAAATGGTTCTTGCTAGCTTGGAGACGGAAGAATATTGTGCCCTAGCAGAGCACCTTGCTGGAGATATGAGAAGGAGAGGAAGTAGTTGTTTCTGAAAATGAGACAAGTGAAATCTGAGTAAGCTGGAAGGGTATTGGGGAGTCCCTAGTGGGCTGGCCTTGGGCCAACGAAAAGGCCAGACCCAACTCTTATAAGCTGAAAATGGGGCTTACAATTAGAATTGTTATGAATGAGTTTCATTATTTTAAAATATACAATCTCTCTAGAAACGACTTTTCTATAGTTTTTTGACTTCTATCTAAGGGTTCTTCCCTTTTGTTTGTTTGATTTAAGATTTGAGACAGTAGGAGTGATCCTTACGATGAGCTCTTCAATTTGGACCAATTAATTTCTTCGTTCGTGTAAGTTGAGTTTCAAATTTTTTTCCTTAGTTTTCTCCTAGTATCTGACACATATGAGGCTTTTCTACTTGCACATGTTCTTTTAATATTTTATATGAGTCTCTATTGATCAGTGATAGTAACGGTAGATCCTAATCGTTCTTGTGTTGTTCTTAGGTATAGATAAAGCATCCTGTGGAGCTAAAGGTGTTGAGTGGTCTTAGGGCTGTTTGTGTAGTTTAGTCAGATAAGAGAAGCTAATTTTCTATTGAATTGATCATCTTGATAGTTAATTGTGATGTGGTTAATGAGTTGTATGTTGAACTGTTGATGTGGTTTGTTGAACTAACGAGTTGTGTGGTGAACTGTTGATTTTGATTTGTGTTTGGTCTTGATTTGGGGAAAAGTCTAACATGTGTTTTGAGTGATTGAATATCATTTTTAACTCTCTAAAACCATTTGGAATCAAAAACACTAAAGGAATGGTGTCCAATCAATCAATTGCATAGGATCAATTTTTCCATAAATTGTTATTTCTAATACAACATTGGGCCCCGTTATAATGTTGTCGGGCGCTAGGCCCTTGACTTGGTATTGTCGGCCACTAGGCCCTTGACTTGGTATTTTTGGGCGATAATTTTGGACTGTGGCGCAACTTTGCCAGCGTCTGACACCACCCTATTTTTCTGATTTGTGTTGCTTTGGTAAAATGAAGATTCCCGTTTTGTTAACCATCATATCAAGCTGAAATTTTGACAACCTATCCTAGACATATGTTTCTTCACTTTGGTAAGATATTTTATTTGAGGTCTGTAATTAGATAATTTAATTTCTCATGTTTGTGTTATACTTTGGGTTTCTCTGTTATGAAGGGTATTCCTATTTGATGAGTTAGTAGATTCTTATGTAGTGTTGTGGTCTTAGGTTGATCTTGATATTAAAGTATGTGTTTTAAGAATGATAAATGTGTATGATATGTAGAGTAAGGCATGCTAATGTGATGAAATGATTTAATTTATTATTTGTGGAATCTTATTATGGTATTCGTAAACTTAATTGGGGAAAGTTATATTATGATAATTAGAAGTGTATGAAGTGGAAATATTGGTGAAAAGAGTTGTGAATTATGTTCTAAGGAAGTGTGATGGTTTTAAGAGAGTGAAAGTGGAACTTAATCGAATAGAATGAGGAAAGTTGATTTGAGTTGTTTGTTGTATACGGATTGTGCTTCTAAGGAAGAAGTGCAAATCCTTTCTAGTATATTGTTATGCATTGGTTAGGGACTTTCTAGTATATTGTTATGCATTGGTTAGGGATATGTGTTGGTTAGAAGCTATCATATACTCTACTAGGTTTACAAACTCATATAGAGTGTCGAGGCCTAGGTGGTGAGATTTGAAAGAGGTTCTTATGGCGGGATTAGGAGTGGGATCCTTAATCTGGCGATGCCATAAGTAACTTACCCAGTCTAAAGGAAATTGATTCATGTTGGTTAGGCCAAGTGGAGCCAGGGCCTTTGCCGCAATCAACTTTTATGACATGTGGACAACTTCTTATATTTGAGTCGATGCATAAATCCAGATAATTGAGTTTAAAGAGTTTGTAATTGTATGATTGGTAATTTTTTTATGAATGTTTGAGATATACTATTTTATGATGTAATAAGTTTAATTTTTGTATGATTATTTCTTTTATAAATTGGCTTACCCTCTTTTATTGTTGTTTGTTTGTGTTGTGTTCTTCTTTTGCAATAATCACCTTCTTGGTGTGAACTGTGAGTAGATAAAGATATAGGTGTAGAAGCACCTCTTGATGTTAAGGAGTCTGATGTTTGGACGATGAGACGACTTTAAATCATGTTAGGTATAATATTGTAACAAGGTCATAGTATAGTAGCTTGAGAATGTATATAAGTGATTTTACTACAGTCTTATCTTGTAAGGCTATATTAATGTAAGATATATATTGGTTTATCTGTTTTCTGAATATTCATAATAAAATTTTATTTTAGTAGTATTAAGATATTAAAATGAGATGTTACAATACACTTTTTACAAAATATCTCATGTACCACAAAAAAAAGTTTTAAATATTTGTCATTTTCTTTTTTATTTTACAAATAAACTTGTTATGATAAATACTATTGATGAATATTATTAAATTTGAATATGATTGCATATTTTATTTAAATTTTATAAATGTTTTAAATATTAAATGTTTTAAATATTAGAAATGTATACATTTATGTTTTATGTTTTATATAAATTTGACTATTTGCGGTGTTACGCATGTTTAATATTATTTTGTATGTTTTTTAATTATTAAACTAGATTTATCAATACGGCTGCCATTAAATTTTGAATCAGACCGGTTTTAAACGTATAAATGTTTTAATATTTAGTTTATATTTTTCTTTTTTTTTTCACTTCCATGCACCATATATGAACCACGAATGAAGTAGAGATTAGTCGACAGAAGAGGCAGCAGCTAGAGTACGGTGTTACCATGTGACACGTGGCATACTTAGGATCATATATTACACGTTTGATTATTTAACTGTTCTAAAATAAAATAAAGTTGAAAATTTATCTTCTTATCAATTAAAAATTTACTTATTAATGTTGTATAAAAATAACTACATATTTAATTATTTATATATAAAATTATCCCTCACTTTATAATTCTAAAATTAATTTCTTACTCTACAGAAAAACTAGTACTCCTTTGTTTCGTTTTTACTTGTACTGTTTAATAAAATTATCCTACTTTAATCAGCAATTTTGATTTTATCTCTCACAACACAAGTAATTATATTAAATTATCGAGTTGAATGGAGAGTTTTATTATTTACAATAATTTTATGTATAAAAACTCGTGGAGTTCAGTTACAATTACGAACAAATTTAACTCAAATATTTAACTGTTATCATTAATTTAATGTAAAGAATATATTAACTCAAAATCTTTGAAAGTTTGAAAAAATTGTAAATAACTATGATGATAATAATAGAAAGAAAAAAAAAAAAAACTATTGAACCAAAAAAATAGTAACTAAATATAATTAATAACGGACAAACGTAGTGGCTTGGTGGGTGAGCGAAGCAACAACGGTTCAACAATGGCCACGTTACAGTGCAACTGCAATTCTCTTGCGCTCAACAAACCCTGTTACCCCAGAAGAAGAAGAAGACTCTTATTACAACCGTTTTCTTCATCTACGCGCTTGGTTCCAAGAACTTCAATCTGCACAGGTTACAATGCCTCAACTTCAAGGTAAGTTTTTTCTTCCTAATCAGTTTTTGCTCTGTCTTTGTAGTTTTTGATTGGAGGAATATTCAATCAATGATGAGGTTTGTTTGCAGGTGGGGTAGTGTTGTTTCTGCTGTTGTCTCAGAAGAGAACGCAGTTGGCTCCTCATTCTCTGCCGCTGATGTCTTCAAACTCACATATTTAGAGGTGAAATTTTTAACCTATGTTCGCACAGCTAGAAAGAAAAGTAGTTGCAAAAAGTTTATATTATGGAAAAATTATGATTTTTAATTTAAGTTGTTCTGCACTCAACCTGGTCGAATGGTTGAGCACATACAACACACCTGCTTATTACAATACCATTATGGGTCCCAGGTTCGAGGCAATACAATTCCTTCACTTATCCCAGAAGAATGTGTTTGATTTCTTTTTTAAAGACTGTTTTTAAGTTTTCAAAATGCTGCCAAGTAAAGTTGTTAAGGCGGTTGGTGGAGGATGGTGCTGGGCACAGAGTAGAGTGTGGAATTGAGAGAGAAATTTGACAAGATGGAAACATGGGAAAATGAAAAGACTTGTATCAGTTTTTTTTTTTTTTTTTT
>Ga0209589_1004762_pt1 | contig 23301 bp, 9 predicted proteins | sample CowpeawhiteBW_FD_187525 | JGI IMG/M metagenome (GOLD analysis project Ga0209589, IMG submission 187525) | Root nodule microbial communities of legume samples collected from California USA - Cow pea white BW (SPAdes) (version 2) | ecosystem: Host-associated > Plants > Roots > Nodule | place: USA...
CACACACACACACACATACACACATATATATATATATATATATATATATATATATATATATATATATATATATATATATATATACACACACACACACACACTACACACTTTTTATCTTTTATTTCTTCTAATTGTTTGGTTTGTCATGAAATTTTTTCGCATCTCCAAAGATATTTTTCGTCTTATCATATGTTTCACACAATTATGTTTAAATGATGTATGTCAATTAAATATTTTTTGTCTCACATTTGAATATTTGTACTTTGTTTTAATATTTTTATTTATTGTATATTTTTCTTTTCACATGAAAATGTTTAACTCTGTCAATTTAAATGTTCAATAACATAAACCTTTCATTTATTAGGTTATATAAAAAATTTATCTTCTTTATTATATTATTATTATTATTATTTTCATTTGAAGAACTTTTTTATTTCGTTAAAACAATTTTCGTTATCTCTTACCATTGCTAAAACAATTTTAATTTTATCATTTTTCTTTGTACGATTTCATTCAATGGTCTCTCAAATTGTTTCTAAGACACATTTGATAATTTTTTTAATATTTTTATTTGTTATTTTTTTTATCATGTAGAACACTATTTTTCTATTTTTTATATAATTATTTTTATTTTCTAATTCACTATCATATATGTAATTTTATCACTCTAATTGTATAAATAAATTTTATTTACTATAATATAATAATTTAATGTAATTGTCATGAATTTTTTTTATCACCATTCAACATATATTGAAGCTCAAAAGATGAAAGATATATACTAAAATTCTATTGTTTTTAAATCTTTAAATTTTGTGTGATTTTGATAAAGTGATGTATTATTACTTTTAGAATTTTAAAAAATTGAAGTAAACAAACATTTAAAATATTTTTTAATTTAAATATTTATTTTCTTTTTATATTTTTTGAAAAATATTTTTAAATTTTATTAACTAGGTTTCATTAACATTTGTAAATTTAATAAATGTTTTTGTTCTCATGAAATTTTATTTGGTATTTTAATTTGAAATGTATACAATTATAATTTCTTTCTAAATATTTGAAATTGAAGAAACAAGTCTCCTTTTAATATTGAATATTTGACTATATTATGTTTCTTTTACCATAATTTTATATTATTTTATAAAATTAATTAATTGATTTTGAATCGGTGAGGAAGCATGTACGGGTACGGATACAAGTATATAATCCTCAACAACAACAGCACTGGCTAAACCAGGATATCGAATTTCATCCCAACCCAAATTAAAAATCCTTACTCGGAAATAACGATCTCCACAAAACAGAGTACATATATAATGCACGTCGTCCAAATTATATAAATCTTCAAAATCAGCCGATATACGAAACAATCTGTTCCTAATTAACTTTTCTTCAAAATCCATATGAAATACATTCCCTATTGGATCGGTAAACTAATTAGTTCCAAGTGACAACTTAGATCCCCATTCAATCATAAAACCTTCTTCGAAGGAAAGATATTCCTAAATAAATTAACAAAAAAAATATCACTCGAATATACTGAGTGAAATCAAAGAACGAAAAGATCTACACAAACAAAAAATACGAATCAATCACGCAAGCAGGATGAAGAACAATTAACCTTACCTCACCAGGATGAAGTAACATAATCGAATTTTGGAAGAGATTTTTGAAACTATATTTACCGGTGGATGAAAAAGAAGGAAACATCTCTGTTTTTCGAAACAAGGGTGCATTTGTTGCGATCAAACTAGATTGCCAGAATCATAGACTCCTTAAACGTATTTTGAAAAAAGCATTTATTAGATTTGATAACTTAACTTTTACAAAAACCCAATTTTTTTTTTCAAATACTACAAAAATATCTCGAATTTATTACAGGAATATTTTACTTTTTACAAATAATAAAATATTATTAACTAATAAACCTACCTAAAAACCAAAGTTAATATACTCGATTATTATAAATAAAAATCATCTCTAAGTAAAAAAGAAAAGAAAAGATCCGTACGTATACACGGTCAGGACCTAGTTTGTTTTCTGAAAATGTGTAAGAGATATCAAAATATGTCCCGTCCCACTTTATTGCAATCCCTACTTCTAGTTATGTATGAAGTAGAATTTCACTCACATTTTTTAATATTGTTATTAACCCAAATTTCTGTCAGAAAATATTAGTATGCCACATCCGCAGCTCAACTACAAAATAAGCATGTCTACTTCCACACCACAGTTGATAATAATTTTGACGTCGTTACCAAAAAAGTATATGATTGAAACGTTTTAATAAAATTTAAAATTCAATTGAAACAAAAATCAAAGAATCGACTTGAAACTTCTTAATAAAAAATAATGCTAAATGAAAAATCAAACCTTAAAAAGAATAATATTTCTTACTTACAGGATCACCGGCCAACTAAAAAAACTAATCACAAACTGAAAAAGTCAACTTTTAGAATTGCATCCCCGAAACAGCGTTGACTACACCAATTTGAATACCAATTTTAAATTTAACAATCTAACCAGCGTAATCAAATTTTCAAAAGCACGCACGCTTTAAAGTTGCAACGTCAAAATTTTCAAAATCAAATTCAAGTAAACAAACACTTCTGTGTTAGTTACCGTTCACACACTTCAACCGTTGAAACTGCGTGGGTGTGGGGCCCACACTACAACACTCACATTAGTTACACGTCTATTTTATTAACTTCAAAAATATTAAGCTTAATCTTTTTCCATCGATTATTTATTTGTCTATTTAGTCTCTTATCAATAAATATTTAATTCAGATTAATTTTAGAGATTCAATCAAGTTTTCAATATTTAAAAATTAAATAACATGATTTTTGTTTATAATAATACTTTATGGGTATTTTGGGAAATTCATTCTGAAACGTTCACTTGAACCTTTTTTCTGATTTCTCCTTCTCACTCTGATTCTACTGTTCGTTGCCAAGCGCATGAGAGCGACAAGACAACATCTTTGTGTACTAAAACACAACACAAACACTCACCTTAGTTACTTGTCGCTTTTCTTCACTTTGTGTTTTTTTGTCGCGTGCTACAAATTCTAGCAAGCACGAACGAGGCTGTTTTTGTGCTGCTTCTCTTCTGCTTTTGTTTCCGTTTGTTTGTGCAGGTGGCGATGGAAATGGGAGGTTCTGACGTGGCCGAAACGACGACGAATCAAGGAGAACGGAGTTCGGAGAAGAGTTTGAGAACGGAGGTTGATACTTCAGCACCCTTTGAATCGGTGAAGGATGCGGTCACAATGTTTGGGGGTATTGGTTACTGGAAACCCCTCCACAGTAAGATTAATACGTGTGTGCCTTCTCATTCTGAGGTAGTCCCTCCCTCTCTCTCTCTCTCTCTCTCTCTCTAATTGAGTTGTGGCATTGCTACGTATAGCACCACACAAGCTGAAAAATACTGCCATTTCGTTGTTTTGGTATGTTCCTCTCCCTTTTCAGTGGAAAAGGTGGTACCTTTGTTGATGGAATTTTGATGGGTGTCTCTGTTGTTTTACTTGCGTGGAGTGGGAGAAACTGGGGTTCTTTTGTTTTTCGTTTGATTTTTGTGTGGTAAGTTGTGATATGTTGCAGTGTATGGACCCATTTGTGTTGTTTCCTTAATGTTTGCTGTCGAAAAATTGTTTTGTTGTTGTCATTCTAGGTTGTTTCTCCTTGTTTCCTTTGGCTCGTGGGTTAAGATTAAGGGAAAGGGACTCTTAAGATTGAGGTTTCAAATTATGGCTGCAGAGTCTATTTTTGTGGAGTTCTTGGTATTGCAGGAAATTGCGGCTACAATTGTGGTCGGAGGCTTCAAACACCTTCACATTACGTTCAAAATTGTGGTTGTGAACTGTTTTTAAAAACCTTGTTCAAGGTTTAAAAGATCTAGAGACTTTTTCAAGGTTTTAAAAATGATTTGCAGCTGCAACTGTGGCACAATTTCAAGGCTTTTTGGGGTCTCTGGTCATAAATGGGGCCGCATTTGTTTTACTTCTTTTTAGTTTTGGGCAAAATCATGACTGTAATTGCAATTTAGAACCTTGGACTTACGATTTAGTTTCCAGTGAGGAGAGGAACTGGAAAAAATAAAAGCATCTTGTTTTGAGAAGAGAACTCTTAGTTGGAGGGAAAGTATTTGGGGTCCTTATTTTCCCTTCCCTCTAAACCTTTGAAGCAAACAACAAATTTTATTCAAATCCCTCTCTCCTTCCTTCTTTTTATATCTGTGTTGTACGAGGATTGGATCCCATGAACTGTTGTTTAAGTCATTTATGGGGAATGCTGTTAAAATTCAAGGAAAAAAGTTAAAAAGGCTATCTTTGTATTAATTTCTTGATTGGTAAATTGGAATGAAACTATTGGAGTTTTAAGGACAAAATTTAAATACTTCAAGTGCTTTGGGTGTTGTTAGCCAATTAGAAGTGAAGTTTCACTTCAGTAATGTGTTGATCTTTAACCCAAACCAAAATTATGCTAATTACCATCTACGTTTTGTCCTTGGCATTATACTTACTATATTTGTTAATCTTGGGTTTTTCATTAAATTTCCTTTTCAAGTATTTGGTTGAGCTAAATTTTCAAGTATCTCACCCATCCCCATCTTTGGTTAGCAGCAGCACTCAGCAGAGCTCAGCGCTGAAAAACTGGAGGAGCAGGCTTCAGTGTTGGAGAAAGAACTGATCTTGAAAGAAAGGGAAACTCTTGATGTGTTGAAAGAATTGGAAAGTACCAAAAAGCTTGTTGAAGAATTGAAATCAAAGATACAGAAGGAACAGTCTGAAGTGAATTTGAATCTTCAGCTTGGGGAATGTGATGGAAAATCAGTTGTTGAAGAGAATGAAGAAAAGGAAAACCAAATGAGTCAATTGAATGTTTTTCAACCTTCCAACCAAGGTTTTGCTTCCCATCTTCCATCTGCGCCGGGTGTAATATTACAGGAACTGAAGCAGGCCAAGTTGAATTTATCCAGAACTACTGTTGATCTGGCTGATGTTCGAACTTCTGTAGAATCGCTTAATAAGAAGTTAGAGAAGGAAAGAATCTCACTTGAGAAAACTCGTGAGAGGTTAGCTCAAAATACTTCAAAAATATCTTCTCTTGAGGAAGAGCTAAACCATACCAGATTGAGGCTGCAAGTAGCAAAAGGTGCTGAAATCAAAGATGCTTCAGAGGATCCTTCAGTTATTACTAGAGAGCTCCAGCGACTGAGTTCTGAGGCTGAGAATTTCAAAATAATGGGAGAATCTGCAAAAGCAGAAGTTCTGAGAACTATGTCTGAGATTGAACAGACAAAAACCATGATAAGAACTGCTGAAATCAGATTGGTAGCAGCCAGAAAAATGAAAGAAGCTGCTAGAGCCGCAGAAGCTTTTGCCCTTGCAGAAATTAACGCATTGTCTCATCATGAAAATGAGAGTTTACCTGGAAATCAGATTACCCTTTCATTTGAAGAGTACACGGCTCTGAGATGCAAAGTACGTGATGCAGAGGAACAATCTAGGAAGAGAGTTGCAAATGCAATGCTTGAAGTTGATGAAAGAAATTTGTCAAACATGGAGATTTTGAAAAGGGTAGAAGAAGCTGCAGAGGAAGTTAAAACCAGCAAGAAGGCCCTTGAAGAAGCTCTGGAAAGGGTAGAAGCTGCAAATAGAGACAAGGTAGCGGTTGAAGAGGCTTTAAGGAATTGGCGTTCGGAGGGTCACAAAAGACGCTCTATACAAAACTCCACCAAGTTCAAAAACTCTTGTTCGTCTCATCATTGGAGAGATCCTCGGTTACTCGATGTTAATGGATTGCATCTGGTGAATGATGAAGCCAAGCCAGTTCTAAAGTCAACCCTATCAATAGGACAAATACTTAGCCGAAAGCTGCTTCAACCACAAGAGTTTGAAGCCGGAGAAAGAATCTCAATGAAACAGAATGTGTCTCTGGGTCAGATGCTTGGGAAACAAAACATTGATCCACCAATTGACAACAGACAAGTTGAGAAAGAGAAAGTAACTGGTCGTAAGTTGTTTTCTACCAAGAGAAATAAATTTGGATTTGCACGATTCTCTCACATTTTGTCAAAACAGCAGAAGAATAAGAAGAAGCCAACCCTGAATTTGAGGTGATACATTCATCGTTTGAAGTCAAAAGCTAGACTCTAGTTGCATCTTTTATCAGTGCTTGTCGGATTTGTAATGCTTGCTTAAATAGAATCTTGTATTTTAACTGTGTTTAACTATTTTTAAGGTTGCAATTCTGCTTGTATAATGTGTATTGACTTGTAGAGATGATTCATATGAATTCATAACCTCTTCAATCGTGGTGTTGTAATTTTTCATTTGCCTAATGTTTTTTTTACTGCTATATTTATCCACAGTTCTATAAAAAGCTAGAGTAAGAATAATAAGGCCTTCATGCATTGAAGCATCGTTCTCACAATAATGTCAAGCATTTGATTGAAAACGAAATGAGATCAAAGATTGTGAAATGCTTGGAGATTTTTCTTATCTGAATTAAGAAGTAACAATAATGGAGAAATAACGTTTTCAATTATTTGTGAGTCTAGCTGTTATTTTTCATATTTGTGAGGATTTTTAGCTGTTTACAATAATTCACATAACTTTTTTAATCAAACATGAATTAACTTCTTTGTTAAAATTTGTTAGGATTCATGATTATGCTTTTTGATAATTACTTGATGATGCTAGAGTGATTCTTAAACTGTGGATTATTTGGCTTGTGGTTTTACTTCACATTATCGAAATTTTTTCTCAAATAATACTTTCTAAAAATAAATTTATCAAATTGTTGGAAGTTTCATATCGACTAGAGACAAGACAATTTTATAATATATAAGTGAAGTGCAAACTTCATTTTATAAATCGATTTTGTAGAATTGAATTAGATTTAAAATTCGTTTCTAATATGATATAAGAGTCATTGTTTAAACAAAGTTATATAAAATTCACATTTTTACTTCTTTTTACTTTATATTGTTTGAATATTTTTTTTATTATCTGAGCGTTATTGTTTACTGAATATTAAATAAATCTTTATGACTAATATTTTAAATAAGTGTTTTTAATAAAATGTCATGTGAAGATAAGTTATTAACGAATTTTAAACATTAACCTAATTAATCAAAGTTCATAATCATTTAATAAAAGTTTATTTGGAACTGATATTTTTTTTTCAACAGTTAACTAATGCGTTTTGAAATTGGATTGGTAATCTATGTTTTGTAGTTTAATGGATAGTAAAACCTTGAATATTATAATTAGTGTTCCATTAGAAAATGAGAGCGTTTAAAATTTTGAAAAGATCAAAATTACGATCATTTTAAGATAAAGGGAGAAATTTGCTTACTCTGTTGTCGATTTTTTTTTTAGTTTATTAAGATAAGTATGAATGTCATCTAACCATAGTGTTATTAAATACAAATTTTTCATTACATAACTCATTCAAAACATAATTTTAAAGTGTCTAACCATGACCCAATTTGTTTATAAAAAACATTTTGCCTAACATATCTTAGATTATAAATTTGAAATTTACTACTAAGCGATTTATTGAAATAAACATCAAGAATATATGTAATGCTTTTCATATAAAACAGTCCCTTAATTTCAGGCAATTTAATGAATTTTTTACTTTAATGAATTTAATTAATTTTTTACTTTAATGAAAATGTCTATTAAAAAATTATTTAACTGACAAATATAATTTTTTTAACATCTCAGATTCTTTATCTTATATTTAATATAGATGTTAAACTCTATAAAAAATATAGTTAATTATGTAAACATTTTTCTATAATTTTAAACTACTCAAAATTATGAATGTGGTTCGAAAAAACATTATTAATAACCAGTTCATCTAATATAGTTAAGCAACTTTTGTGCAATTAGAGCTAATAATAAAATTTGAACAACGTTTTTTATGTATTAGATATACTGTACTAGGCTAAAACTTTTCTATGGCATTTAAAAAAATATATATAATTATTGATTTGTTCCCAATTTTTTGTTAAGTTCAATTTGATACCCATACTTTTAGTTTGTTCAATTTAATACCCAAATGTCTAAAATGATTCAATTTGGTCATCTCCGTAAAGTTGAAGTTAACATCGTGTCCGTACAGGACATTGTCAAGCCATGAAATTTTTTATTTTTATTTTTTAATTTTAATTTAAAAAAAAATAAAAACGGCCACATGTCAGATTATCATCGTGCCACGTGACAGCTTACAATCATGACACATGATAGTGGTAATAGTTATTTTTAATTTAGTTCTCTATTGAAATTTTTGGTTCAATTTAGTACCTCAATTCTTTAAAACGATCTAATTTTGTAATTTTCAATTTGAAACCAAATTAGTAACTAAGTTTAATTATAACTTATATATACATGTTAAAATAATTGTTTTGAATTTATACACCAAATCACTATACCTAAATATTCAAATTATTTTATTTTTTACAAGTGTAAAAAATTTCATGTGTAAAAAATTACAAAGGTAAAAACTGTAAAAAATAAAATAATTTAATTATTCAGGTGAAATGATTTGATGTATATATTAGAAAAATTTATGGTAACATGTATATATAAATTGTAATTAAGCTTATTTACTAATTTGGTCTCAAATTGGAGAGGACGAAATTGAATCATTTTAAAAAATTGGGTACTAAATTGAACCAAAAATTTAAATAAATGACTAAATTAAAAACAACTATTATCACTACCACGTGACAGGATGATAAACTAACACGTGACAGTTTTTAAATTTTTTGAAAAAAAATTAAATTAAAAAAAATTAAAAATTTCACGGCTTGACACGTGTCCTATACGGACACGATGTTAACTCTAACTTAACAAAGAGGACCTCCAAATTAAATATTTTTAGATAATTGGGTACTTAGTTGAACAAACCAAAAATATGAAGATAAAATTAAACTTAACTAAAAAATTGGATTACCAAATCAGTAATTATAAAAAAAATATATATATTGGATCAAACGGAAAAGGAGTAATTAGTAAAGTATACCACACCAAACCCTTTCATTATGAAAAAAAACAGATAAAAAAGGTGAGAACATTTCAAAATTTGAATTAAAACATATAAGAATTGAAATTTTAAAGGCTTTGTAGTGAATTCACTAGATAAAGTATTGACCTGTTTGGTTTTTTTTTTATAATAAAATAAAAATTCTATCTTAGTATGAAAAATTTAATTTTATTAATTTTATTTGAATTTCATTAATCATTAAGTTAATTAAATATATATTTAACTTTTAATAATTATCAAGTATATTTATTAAAAAAAATAATGTTAATATATTGATGTTAATTTTTCTTTAATAGTCACACTGAACCATTATTAAAAAATTCAATTACTTTAACTATAAATAAATTTTAAATAAAATTAAAGAAATTAAAATTTTTATATTAATACTATAATTTTTTATTATATTAAAAATAAAATATATTAATATTTATTAAATTAACCAACCATTTATCCAATTCTTAGTTATTGTTTGTAAAATTTTATTTTATTTTTTCTATTTGATCAAATAAAAAACACACTTTGTATTTCTCTATTCTTTTTCCCTTGTGTCCAAACATTGACAGTTAAGTAGAACGAACATTCAAATGTAAAAATAAACAAAAAAAATCAGCTATTTGTTATGGGTAACTGAGAAGGGTGTTTCTACATAAAAAATACCAAGTTTGGTAAATTTCTAATGTTTCACACTTTTGTCGGATCTCACGATGTTTCCTTTCATTGTTTGAACAATAATTTAATTTTTTCATAGCATATTTTCGTAAAAAGTACTAAATATTTTTTAGAATTTAACTAAAATATATTAATGGTGGAGATTTTATTTTCACTAATGTTGAATCATCAAGCACAGTAATATTATTAATGTTCATCGCATCTTAAAAGTTAATTATTCACAGTATACAACTTAATACTGATAATACATAAAAATATAAAAAAACTAAATTTTATTTTTTAAAATGTTACCACATTAAATATATATATATATATATATATATATATTCTTATAAATATTAAAATAATTAAAAAATATTTTTTACTCTTTCAGTGAATACATGATTAATTTCTTCTTTTTTCTTTCTTGGGCCTTCTTAGTACGTATACATTTAAATGCATGGCCAAGAAGTACAATAATTTGTTCTTTCTTCACATATAAAGAAAATTATTGCCTTTTAATCTTTGATCTATGCTATATTAATTCAAACCAGCGTTTTTTAACACATTACGTCTGATTTTGTCCATCAACATTGGATTCTAATAAACAATTGCAGGGACAAATTTTCTATTATTCGAAAAAAATAAAGTGTACATTTTTCAAATATAGAAAATATCAAAGTAGAAGGAAACCCCACTCCTAGTGATTGCGTAGAAATTAAGATTAATGATGTTTTTCCCTTCTCACCTTTCAGTTATCTGGTAGCAGTTTTAGACAGATATTTATTTTTGCACACGAACATAGCAGATCACGTCCCTTCATTTTTTTCATCAGAGCTATATTCCCTCCTTGATTATGGCACGTAACGATGAAGTGTGAGGCACACATTCTTCTCCTGGGGGCTCCCCACATTGGAGTTTTTTTGTCGATTTTCAAGAAACTCATGCTCAATTAATATTGCTACCTACCAATGCAAGTGAAGATAGCAAACTAATCGCTGCACCAATCAACACGACACTCCAAGTTTCTTCAAGGAATCACTACCATTTAATTTCCATTCACTTGTTTTCAAATATAAGGTAACCTTTCTTCTCTTCATTCCTTGCTTGCTCTTTGCTTCTAAGGAAACCACTCAGAAAAAGTAGTAATCTTTTTCCCCTTTAGTTACCACCCACTAATGACTAATCCTCAAAATTTTTCATTTTCCCCGTTAGTATTTTCTTTTCTATTTCATGTGATGCATTAACTGTTGTCTGTTGTCAAGTTAATTGGCCCTGCTTCAGTTTTCTATAACTGTGTCGGATGACAACATGATTGTTTTTTGGTTCTTTTTCAGTTTGATCATTGGTTTTCAGGCTTATCATTGCCGACAAAATATTCTCAACTGGGATTTTTCTTTTCTGGGGGAAGGATGAACTGAATTGCATGTTTTGTTGGTTTGATTATGCCGATTTAATTGAGAATTGTGTTGTCTTTGTAACTTCTGAAGTACATTTTAAGAGTTTCACAGAGAAGGTTTATGGTCTCAACTCTTGATATGCCTTTTTCTGCTTTTGTGCGTGTGTGTGTGTAACTTTGTGCTAAACCCCAATTGTGTGTGTTAATGGCATTATATTTTGATATGCCCTTCAGTCAGGTTTTATTTCATTTCATAAATATTTGAAATATCATGCCTTTGTGATTTAAAAAACAATTCTTTTGCTTAGGAACCATGGAAGGGAGGATGGGACTGTTGTTTCTTGTTGTTGTATTGGGTGCTGCTTGGGCTTGTGATGCAAGAGAAGTAGCCAACCTTGATCAAACGAAAATTTATACTGCAAACACTGGTACTTCTGGTTCACTAATTTCATTCTTGGCTTTCTTACTCTGAGCTTGACTAATGAGCTTCAATTTTATCAAAAGCCTTTTTCCATTAGAAGCATTATGTTAAACCCTTTGGAACTTTGTTTTGAATAATTTTCTGTTAATATAGTTTTTAAATGCAAGTGTGCCATAAATGATGTTGTTGACCTAAATTCAAATTGCAGAACCAAAAGCAAAATTTGATATGTGTGCACTTTGTGAGGAATATACTACCAAGGCACTTGAATATATAAAGCAAAACAAGACCGATCAAGAGATCATTGATACCCTGCACAACACATGCAGCCAGCTTCACTCTTTCAAGCAGAAGGTTGGCCATCTTTTCAAGCAGAGTAGTTGTTCTCAATTGCTGGGAAAAATCAACTTTAGTTTCTCTCTGTGATCTCTATGAACTTATTTTTTTCTTCTGTATTGCACAGTGCATTGATTTGGTGGACTATTATACTCCTATTTTCCTCTCGGAAGTAGCTTCACTCAAGCCTAGAGAATTCTGCCACGAGATCAATATCTGCCAGCTCGTTGAACATGTTTCCGTGCAAGTTCAAGAAGATGCCTGTGGGTTTTGCGAAGAAACTGTTTCAACTCTGCTGGATAAGTTGAAAGATAGTGACACTAAGGTAAGTAATTTCATCTTCCTGCTATGAGCTGTGGCACTGTGGTGTGAAATTTTACTTCCTCTGTCCTGGTATGAGCAAACTTTTTCTCTAGCTTCAAGTTTTACACGCCTTTCATCTACTACAAAACTCTGATGGGTGTTGCATTCATATGTTTTCTTGAATAAACTGCTAACAATTTATTTCAAAATGTCAGCTAGAGATAATTGAGACATTACTGAAGTTGTGCAATTCAGTGGAGAAGTATGCAAATAAGGTGAGCAAAATCTGACAAATTCCTCCATTTTCCTTAACTTGTATTCAATCATATGAAGTTTCAGTTTCCAACTTTTATAATATTGACCAAATTAGATATTATAGTATCTGGATTGCGGATGTCATTGTACATCATGAACTAGGCCAATATGCATTCTATGAATTTTGCAGTGTTGTGTATAAAGTGTGCACTAGAGCATACTTTTCCTAATCCCATTTTGAATGTGATTATTCATTTGTCTTCCAAATTGTTTGCAGTGCAAGAGATTGGTTTTCGACTATGGACCCTTGGTTTTTGACAATGCTGAGAAATTCCTAGAGAATGTAGATTTCTGCACTGTAATACATGCCTGCAAATCTTCAGCAGTTGCTAGCGAACAAGCTTTTCTTTCAGACTCTTAATTATAGAAACAAAGCTCTACCAGGTTTATTGTTCCCTTTAAGATTTCCACATACAATGTAATAAGGAAGAGGGAGAGTACAAGTTCGAAGCATTGTCAGTGTAAAGTTTTTAGTACTAGTTTATCCTGTGTCAGCCAGCACATTATTAAAAAAAGTTGATACTTACTCTGTAGTGGTTGTGGTACTCTAGCATTTTTATTATTTGGCAATATGTAATCTATGTTTGCATGTAGTTCTTCAAAAGAAAATCTTTATGTATATTACGGTATGTATGCTAAAATTCTGAATGTGACAGTGTAAGTTTCAAATTGATCTTTCGTTTTTCAGTAGACACTTGTCAACAAATACTCTATCTGTTGTTCTCATCCTGTTCCAAGTTCAGATCAATCAAATTTATCCAAAAGTGAAGTTGACATCGATCAAAATCTTCCGAGTCACAAAGTTTGATTAGTCACAGCAGTTGCAGCAACATATTCTGCTTTTTCCAGTGGGCTGCTAATTTTGTTTTTCGAGCTCCATCAAAAACATAGAACCGATTATGAAATGGTGGTACGAAATATTTTTCATTTCATCAACCAAAACCTCCATCGTAAGAGAGATTTCATTTCATCAACCAAAACCTCCATGATAAGAGAGATTATGAAGTGGTCCACCCATTATAAGGTCCCTCCCAACTAATCCTTATCCACCTATTATTCTGGTCCTTACTAATCTTTACGTGAGAGAATTGTATATCATTAAATATTTTATCTTTATATTTAAAATGAGTTAAATATATTTTATTTCTATATTTTGATGTGAAATTGAATTTGTTTTTGTTCTAAATTTTAATATAGTTTAGTTTTTAAACTTTAAAAATAATAATATATTGTTAATTTAATCTAATTGTATTAATTATTTTTTATGTCTCAAACGGCATTGCCTTTGAACTATTTAAGAGCATGTTTTGACATGCTCGAGTTCAAATATTAGTTTGAAATGTCATTTAAAACGTAAAAAGAAATTTTAAATTTATTAGGTTAATTAAAATATATTCATTCATTTTTAAAGTTTGGACACCAAAATATTTTAAAGTTTAGGATATGCATGAATTCCAATTTTGCGTCCAAATTTAGAAAAGTTGTAACTATATTTTGGTTTTATTGTGAAGGTTGTAGTTGTGTATTTATTTAGTTGTATACATGTTTTTATTCTTGTGAAACTTGTGCATATCTATATTGATGATATACATACCCAAATATCTATGTGTATATGTATATGTATATGTATATGTTTTATGTGTATGTTGGGTAGATTTGTTGAGTGTTGTTGTTAATTGAAATTGTTTATAAATTGTTCCTTTATTGTACCTTTGTTTTTGCAGGCCCATTGCATAATAAAAGATTAAGGGTCTTTCTTCCTGCACCTCCAAAATTTCTTCTACACCTCCAAACTTTCTTAAATTCCCAAAATACTCTTTGACCATTTAAGGAAACCCGTAGACATCACACCCCCAAAATTATGTCGACTTCCGGAAGTCAAAATATATCACTGGAAGTCGACTTCCGGAAGTTAAAATGAATCACCGAAAATCGACTTTCGGAAGTCAAAAATTATCATCAGAAGTCGATTTCTGGAAGTCAAAAAATATTCCCGGAAGTCGATTTCCGGAAGTCAAAATATATTTCCGGAAGTCGACTTCCAGAAGTCAAAAAACATTCTCCGAGAGTTGACTTTCGTAAGTAAAAAAACAAAATTTATTTTGAATATTTTTAATTCTTTTCAAAATTTATATTTTTTAATTTTTAATGATTTTTTTAGTTTATTATTTTATTTATTTTTTATGTTTTCATATTTCTTAATATATATATTTTTAAAAATATTAATATCTATATATATAATTTTATTTTTATTTAATATACTAAAATATAAATATAAATATAAAAATAAGTAAAATTAAGATAATATTAAACTTTAAATAAAAAAACAAAAAATAAAAAATTTATTCTCCTTCATTTAATTTTATTTAATATTTAAATTCATTTTAAAATAATAAAATTTTAAATTAAAATATATATATAAATAAATAAATATATATAAGTCCACTTCCTATATATATATAAATATAAACGGATTTTGACTTCCGTATATATATATATATATATATATATATATATATATATATATATATATATATATATATATATATATATATATATATATATATTTATATATTTATATTTATTAGTGTGAAATACATGTACAGGAGATTCCCGTAATAAGTTGTTAGAAAATTTACATAATCAATTGCTGTAAAATAATATCTTTACAAAATAACTATCAAATCACAATCAATATATCTTTTTCTAACAGTAAACTAAAAGAATTTTCTTAAATACCTAAAATATTTTTTAAAATATTTAACTTACTAAACTAATCAAATGTTTCTGTTTATATTTCCATAAATTTTGCGATCTACAATCTTGAACCATTGATGAATTATCCTTGACTTCGTAGAGAAGGTGATACTGAAAAGTATAGTTACATATAAGAAATAACTTCTACTATGAAAGAGAGCACAAAACTAAAAAGAAAGGACAGATTCAAAACACTAGTTTTCAAAATCTTCAACTAATGCGTTTAGGTCTCAATACATAATACCTCACATGTATAAGCTACACAAGAATGAAAAATGTGTCTATGTGACCTACAATTGCGGAAATGAATTTCTATTAAAAATCTCATTCATGTAAAAGCTTATAAACAAGTGATTCAATGATCAATTTACAAGAAAATTTCATTCCAAAACCCATCAATTAAACCTTCCTCTTTCATGAACCAATTTAGGTATTTACTTAAATTTTATCTTCCTTCTTTTTCATCTACACTTATTTGCACCAAACATGACATTAATGGGCATAGGGTGTTAGCCTACACAAGGTTCTTATATTATTAATCAACTAAAAATTATTTTAAAAATGTTAAAATATTTATTGCTGTAAATATAAAGTCGTTTCTTGATATCGATGATATATTTGACTCTGGAAATTCTTTTCCCCATATATGGGGTTGCGTTACTTCTTTTAGTTTTTAATATAAAAGTAAAGTGAATCATGAAATGAATATGAAGGCATATGGTTAGTAACAAGAGGAAGCAAGGGATAGAGATCCTAAGCATAGATCAGTAGAAAACATACTAAAAAGTAACACATTTGTTTGATTAAAAGATTCAAAATTATGTATTATGTTCTTTTATTTATAGGACTGTTATGTAACATAGGTGAGTAACCTATATTCTATATATATACTCAAATTGAAAATAAAAAGCAAGAAAAAAGGTTCTTCATTACGTAAGAGTTAAGACTAATAAAGACTTTCCTTTGCACTTTTTCTGTTCTGGCTAAAGTCTTTGGTAGATTTTTGTTCATGAAAGCTAGACCCCCTCTTTGATTATGAACCATTCCTTGCATCAACCACAAGGCACTCCCAAGTTCCAGCAAGGAATCACTACTACCACCTTCCTTCCATTATTCTGTTCATCGTTTCTTTTCACAGAAGAAGTAATCTCTTTTCTCTTCATTCTTGGTTTAATTTGCTTCTTTCATCGTTCTGATCACTGGTTTAGGGTTTATCAAAGCTGACAAAATTATTCTCCACCAGGATTTTCTTTTCTCGGGGGAGCATGAACTGAATTGCATGTTTTTTTTGGCTTGATTATACGACATTCAGAGTGTTGCCCTGTAACTTTTGAAGTACTGAGGTGATTCAAGAGTTTCACACATCACAAAGATTTATGGTCTTAACTCTTAATTAGCAACCCATTTTCTGCTTCTGTGTGTTCATCTTTGTTCTAAAAACAAATATGATATCTATTCTTACTAGTGTCTAAGTAGATTATATCATGTGTGTTCACCTATGTTGTATCAAAATGGCATCATGTTTTGATATGTTTTTCAGAAATGGTGTTCTGGGAATTTTAATTACTTTCTATGTTTTCCCTGATCGATGTTATCGTTCTTGAAAAAAAGTTTTGTTATAGGAACCATGGATGGGAGAATGGCACTCTTGTTTCTTTTTGTATTGGCTGCTACCTGGGCTTGTGATGCAAGAGAACTGGCAAAACGTGGTCAATTGAGCAGTAATACAACAAACTCTGGCACTTGAGAACTTTTTTTTCACTAATTTCATCATTAAGTTTTTGCTTTTTACTGTTCTTCTTAGGAAATCCATAGAGTGGATGCAAGTATTGTAGATGAAATTTTGAACATGGTTTGAAACGCAAATGTGGCATCAATAATCTTGTTGACCTATTTCCAAATTGCAGAACTAAGCAGAAAACCAGATGTGTGTGCACTTTGTGAGGAATACACTTCCAAGGCACTTGATTATCTAAATGAAAACAATACTCAGCAAGAGATCATTGATATTCTCCACAACACTTGCCACCAGCTTCCCCCTTTTAATCAGAAGGTTGCTTATTTTCTGGATCTCTTGTGTTTTTGTTTAGATGTTGTAACTGTTCTTAGTGATGAAAAAAAATCAACTCTTAATTTGAACTGTGCAATCACAATTTCTCATATGCTATATGAATTCCTCTGTTTCTTCTGTATTGCACAGTGCATTACTTTGGTGGACTATTATGCTCCTCTTTTCTTCTTAGAAATAGCTTCGATTCAGCCTCAAGAGTTCTGCCACAAGATCCATATCTGTCATCTCATTTCATATATTTCCTCACACGTTCAAGAAGATAGCTGCGGCTTTTGCAATGATGCTGTTTCAACTCTATTGGCTAAGTTGAAAGATAGTGATACTAAGGTATGTAATTTCATCTTTCTGCTACTAAAATAAAGTTTGGTACTGCGGTGGAAATTTTACTTCATCTGTGTCCTGATATGAGCAAACTTTGATGGATGTTAAATGATTGCATGGAGATTTCATTGCAAATTATCTTTCTTTTGACTTAAAAAATCTATAGTTGCAGCCATATCACAAGAATTTTGATTATAATGTTGGGGTGGAAAAAAAAGAAAAAAATATAAAAGCTATCTTTTTGAATTTAGAATCAATAGTTATATATTTAGAAATAAGTACAGAGATAGATATGAAAGGAGGGAGATTTGAGTTGAATGACAGATAAGTTTTTTGTACTAATTGTTAAATGAAATTAAATTTCATATTAGAATTAAGTAATATATTTGAAAAGTAAATGCTTTGTATATATGATTCTAGAACACTGACATCCAATAATTATTTCAAAAAAATTTCTCATTTAAAATACTTTCCTTTTAACAAACGGGATAAGATATACAGATAAATTAAATTTTCTATGGTTTTGGTTTCCTCAAAGGTCTAATATATTTGCTTTGACCCTTTCTAATGTTGTAAGCCTAGTACAACTCCTCTTTAAATTTTTTTTAACTATTAGTATGAAATATAATTCCACTTGATCGGACACGTCTCATAAATGTAGTGCCTTATGTATGGGACACTGTTGGAAGTCTCATATCGACTAGAGATAAGACAATTTCATTGTATATAAGTGAGGTGCAAACCTCACTTTACAAGTTGAGTTAGGCTTAAGATCCACTTCTTAACATGGTATCAGAGTTATTTGTTTAAAAAAAAAAAAACTATTTTTTGTCTCACATGATTTTGGCATGACTCAAACAATATTAATAACTACAAATATAATAATTTTCTTAAAAATCTATAAACTTCTAAACTTATTACATAAATTCTTTTATGATTATAGAATTAAAGAACAAATCTAATGATCACTACTTTACTTTTTTAGATGTTAGATAGATAGATTAAATTCATTTTTGTATTAGCTAAATGTCTTTGATTATTATATTTGACTAATCTTGTTTATAAATGATTTTGAGTATATGTAAATATATAATGATATATAGATTTGTGTTTCCATATCCTATATTTTGGAGACTACATGTGTCGAAGTGTTTGTGTGTGTCGTATCGGTGTCCATGTCCTATCCGATATCCGTGTAATAATGTGGCTACATAGTGCTTTGTGAATAAACTGCTAAACATTTAATTTAAAATGTCAGCTAGAGATAATTGAGACAGCACTGAAGGTGTGCAACTCAGTGGAGAAGTATGCAAATAAGGTGAGCAAAATCTGACTAATTCCTCCATTTTCCTTAATTTGTATGCAATCATACGATGTTTCAGTTTCCAACTTTTATACTATTTAGATATTTTCATGCCTGAACCCTGGTAGTGATTATAGGATCTGGATTGACCAAGTTATAGTATACACTATGAACAAGGCCAATGTATATATGTGCACAACTAGAATTTTGCAGTGTTCGGAAGAAAATGTACAAAAATAAAAAATATAATTTTTCTCGTGATTTTATAAGGTTAAGTTAGGTTTAAAATTAATTTTTAATACATTTTTTACTTTGTTTTTTATTTATCTTTCAAATTGTTTGCAGTGCACAAGAATGGTTTTGCAGTATGGACCCTTGGTTTTTGACAGTGCCGAGAAATTTCTGGAAAACACAGATATGTGCACTGCCATATATGCCCTGCAAATCTTTAATGATGGCTGGCCAACAAGCCTTTCTTCTTTGAGACTCTTATGGAAACAACGTTCTAACAGAGTTGTGGTGTACTCGTTGCAGAAGATTGCCAAATACATAGCAACACATTGAGGAGAGTAAAAGTTGATACATTATCAGTATCAAATTTTTAATACAGCATATCAAGTTATTGTCTGCATATATCATTGAAAAATTCTAGACTTTCTATGTAGCGGTTGTGATACTCATGCATGTTTAATTATTTGACAATACATTTACAAGCAGTGATATATCCAGAAATTTTAATCACTGAGGAAATACTCATATATAAAATTGTTGCATTAAAAGTATACATTACATCTTTAGGAGTATAAATATGCATCACAATTGTTATAGCAAGTGAATGTGGATATATGTATTTTCTTAAAATACAAGTACAAAGAGTTATTATAACATCCTATATGCCGGTCCTATCTACTTCATACTTCGTTGTTGCTGTTCCAATTTATTTGTTCTTCAAGATAATTTGAATATATTTTTGGTCTTTAACTTTTATGAAAAATTGGAATAAATCTCTTTTCGAAACTTTGATTCAATTTAATTTTCCAGTTTTAGAAATGTTTGGATTTAGTACTTTTAATCAAATTTTATTAAGTTTATTTGACGTTTCAAACACATCTCTCGGTTAACATTGAAACAAAAATGTGTTAAACGGTCAAATACTATCGTAAAACGCATTTGAAACGTCAATTAAACTTAATAATTTATTTAAAAGGACTAAATTCAAACATTTTTAAAGTTGTGAGACTAAATTGAGTCAAAGTGTTGAAGAGAAACTAATTTCAAATTTTACTAAAAATTAAGAAACCAAAAACATATTTAATCCGGAAAAAAAAAATGGTAGTTTAACAAAATCTTTCTCATAACTAAATGGTGTCTTTGGTGCTAAAGAACCATTCCGGCCACAGAAATTTGATGGCTCAGATGACAATCTAGTTAAGAAATGTTTGTGTGGTGTGGTGGTGACATTCCATATTTCTAGGAGTTGGAAAATATAGATGAAACCAGGATCTAGGTTTGATGTAGTGTTCCTTTCCTAGAGAACCACTGGTTTCTATTTTGAAGCAACACCGTTTTCTGGTTCTGCTTGCATAGGGTCCACAAAGGTGTGATTTTCACATGTTCCAGTGAAAGATGGTAACGATATGGAATTCTATTCGATGTATATTCTTTATGTGCATTTGAATTTTTCCTTGGTAATAAATTATGTGATAATAATGACTAGTTATAGAAAAGAAAGATAAAAATAAAATAATTTGTTATAAATTTTAAGTCTAATTTAATTTAATTAAATTAATTTGTAAGATAAGATTTATATTTATTTTTATATTGAAAACTTGTTTTATTTTTATTTCATGTACTATTTCTCATGTTGAAAAGTGAACTAAATATAACTCAACGTTATAAAATCAGGTTATAATTTATATCTACTTTTATATTATAAATTTTTGTTTTACTTTTAAAGAATGAACTTTATTTTACCATCAAAATACATATTATTGTGTAGTGTTAGTTTCTTGTATTTTGCAATGAATAATATGAAAATCATACCAATAGGCACTACTAAAAAAACACTTTTTATGTAATTTTGTTTTGAATTTTTTCAGAAAACACTTATAAATTTTGGTATAAATAATAATTTACAAAAAATTGTACCATTTTTGTAAAATATTTTATAATTTTTCTCATAAAATTTTATATTTATAAATTTTATAATTTTATAAAAAATAATTATTCACACAAAATTTATTTGTTAATTAAAATTATTAAAAAAATGAAAAAATAACTTTTTTGTAAAATTTTATAACAAATTTACAAGAAAAATTTATGAAATATGAATAATTATAATAATGAGTGAGTTATAAATAGAATAGACCATAAAACATTAAGTATTGTACTAAAAAAAAGAAAATATAAGAGTAAACTATTATTTTAATTTGTAAATTGTAAAATGTTATCTTAATTAAAATTAGAAAAGTGTCGATTTATAAACTTTATTGTTAAGGAGAATGTCCCTTTATAATTTATGTTTGAATTTGGTTGTGTGGATTAGAGACATCCACTTCATCATCAATTGTCATTATTTCAATTGTGTGATCTAGCTAGCTCAATGGTTATTAAATATATGGCCCTTTGGCCTTGTGAATCCACAAATATTTCTAAAATAAAATTAATTTATGTATGAATTAAAAGTTACATCATAGATAAGTTAAAACAATGATATTATGACTCCAAATTTTTTGACTTCCATCCTTTATTTTTCTTATATGACTTAGTGTGGATTATTGATAAATATATCACTATTTTTTTCTTTGAAAAAATACATAACTCACACTAAGTCATGTTAGGAAATAAAGTATGAGAGTTAAAAAATAGGAATCATAGTATCAATGTCCAATTTTCCTTAAAACAAAATAACTTCTATAAGTTAATTTAATGTTAAAATCATATTTCCATAACATAAGTTATCATTTCACATAGAATAGACAATCCTACCAACATGACTATGAACCCTTTATCATATTTTTTATAAGACATTTATTATCGCAGTTAATAAGACAGTTCTTGAGGAGAAAATATTAGTTCATTATATATTAAATATTAGTTATTTTAAAAAAAAAATATTGAAACCACATTATACCTTTAATTGATGCAGAAAATAAATACTATATCTAATGAAAAAATTATTTATGTAATATATGATTTGGAGGACATTTTTTCTGTATGTCTTATGAGGTCTAAGAACATACGAAGGACAAATGTTAATTATTTTGTAGAGGAACCGTTGGACTTACAACCTTTTCCATTTTTTCTTTCAAACCAATCTATTGGTAGAGGAGTTGAAATCTCATCCTCTTTCTGTGACATCCCATTTAAATAGATTAATCTACTAAACAAAACATCATATAATTATAATATTAAGGAGCAAAGCTGACAGAAGAAACCAGAGTTAAGGAATGTACTTTAACAGTCATCCATAGGAGTACTTAGAGGGAATCTTAGGCATACAACCATGCCATAAACAAAACCAAATCTAAAGTTTAACAGTTGTGCAAAAGAAATGCCCTAAGAGCATGGAATTACAAGGCACTAGGGCCATAGAACTTCTTCGACGGCCATAATAACGGGCCCACTAGGCTGCACTGCTACCACCATCAGGTCTACCTCCAGAAGTATTTCCATCTACTCCCACCAATGGTGTTCATCGCAAAAGAGAAAACACAACAAGAACATACACAAAATGCAAGGGTAAGCTAGTGTAATTTGAAACTTATCATAGTATAAAAGAATAAGTACATAAACATTCTCAGGCATACAACACAGAGACACATGAGTCATGTTATGGCAAACAAGCAAGACACTATGACTCAATTCTCCGGATACATATACTAAGATCGGATTCACTGGACACTTGCACTTGTGGTGGCCTCTATTGCTCTGCAGAGCCATTTCCAAAGGGTTTCACCCTACCACACACAAGGTTAGCCTTTAAACGTCTAAGGCCATTATCCTGCCAGAGACTAGGGCCTCCCGCTACTCTCACCACTTGGGCCAGTTTGCTCTACTTGAGACTCGCTGACCCTGTAGAGCTTCGAGATGCAATCCTTACTTGAATCCATATCTTAATATATACACTACACACCACCATGAGACCTCCCCATGAGACCCATGGAATTACATCTATCACATACAAATTTCATGTTTATCATACCCCAACCACCACTTCCATCTCATACATTTAATTCTCATTTCACCCAACCATAACATAAGAATTCCATGTCATTACTCATACCAAACCTACCAATCGCAGTGCATATAACTCATACAGTTACACCATCATCATACATGTTCGAGGTAAATAGCCACACA
>Ga0209589_1004770_pt1 | contig 23282 bp, 24 predicted proteins | sample CowpeawhiteBW_FD_187525 | JGI IMG/M metagenome (GOLD analysis project Ga0209589, IMG submission 187525) | Root nodule microbial communities of legume samples collected from California USA - Cow pea white BW (SPAdes) (version 2) | ecosystem: Host-associated > Plants > Roots > Nodule | place: USA...
AAAAAATAAAAGTATGATTGACAAGGAGTTAGAAAATAAAAAGTAATTAGATAAAATGTATCGAAATAGTATTCTACATGATGAAAATAAACAAAAAATATAAAAAGATTAAAAAATCAACAAATATGTGTCTTAGAAACAATTTGAGAGACTATTGAAAGAAATTGCACAAAGGAAAACAAATGTATAATTAAGAAAACTTTTCAAATATCAACATATATACTCAATGGTTGAGAAATAACGAAAATTGTTTTAGTAAAACAAAAGAGTTCCTCAAATGAAACAAAAATTATTAATAATAATTAAAGAAATTTTTCTATATTACTTGCTAAATGAAAGTTTTATGCTATTGAACACTTAAATTGAGAGTATTAAACATTTTCATGTGAAAGGAAAATATAAAATAAATAAAAATATTAAAAAATAATAGAAATATTCAAATTTGAGACATAAATTTTTTTTAATTGAAATACATCATTTTAACATAATTACATAAAGGGTATAATAAAATGAAAAATATATTGAAAATGTGAATGAGTTTCATAACAAATCAAATAGTTAAAAAAATAAAAAAAATAAAGTATATATATATATATATATATATATATATATATATATATATATATATATACATATATACATACATATATATATATATATATATATATATATATACATATATTTCCATTATATATATATATATATATATGTATATGTGTATATGTGTATATATACACATATACACATATACACATATACATATACACATATATATATATATATATATACATATATATATATATATATATATATATATATATATATATATATATAATGGAAATATGGAGGGGACGGGTATTATGGTTGGATATGTCCATCCTCGTACTCATTCCTATTATCCATATCTAGATGCTTTCTTGCAACTATTAGTAACTTGAATGAAACTTATATTTTCATAAACCTGAATGAAAGCTAAAGATTGATGGCTATACAACACTTAGCTCGTAAGAACAAAATAAATCATCTCCTCCTCTAAGGATGATATATTGTCTGAAATCGTTCTAATTTTGAGAAGTATATCTTCCGGGTGTGAATATTAGTAATACGCAATTTTAAATTGGGTACACTACAAGAAAATCCTCAATTAGAAACTAATTTTAGAAACAAAAAATAATTAGTCACTATAGTGACTAATTTAGATACCAATTTATAAAATTAAAAATTATTGGTTACTAAAATAGTCACTATTCTAAATAAAAAATTATAATTGGTCACTAATTAATTAGAGACCAATTTAGAAACTTAATCATTTTGGTAGCTTAAACCTAGGTAACTAATTTTTAGTGACCAATTTCTTTTGGTAGCCAAAACCATGGGTGCTGATTTTTTAAAGATCAATTTAGTGACTAATTATAATTTTTTATTCATATTAGTGACTATTTTAGTAAACAATAATTTTTAGTTTTGTAAATTAGTATCTAAATTGGTTATTATAGTTACTAATCACTACTAGTCACTAAAAGGGGTCACTATTTAGAAGTTTCCTTATAATTGTATGAGAATGAAGAGTGGTATGTACACATCCATCTTTGTCCCATCCTCATACACATTTTCATTTTACTAAAGCACTCATAGTGTATTAGGTAACCTAACAAACTTATATTCTCTATTATCTCATGTCCATAGTTTGGTTTCATTTGGATAAATATTATTTTAGTTTTAATGCAAATGTTTATTCTTTCTCTCAATTGTTATTCGACTTGTTCAATATTAATAAAGTTTACTTAAATCTCTCTATGATATTTACTATCTTATTTGAGCTTTGATTGCACACTTTTAGTCTCTGAGTTACGAGACTCAATTAGTGTTTTATGTATTAAAATTTGTCTAACCTTAGGGTACACAGAATGTAATGAACTTTTTCTACTATTTTCACTTACAAATATTTGCGTCAATGATCAGTTTCGTACCTAATCAAATAAACAAATTAAAATGTAGTTCTGGGGAGAGAGGGGTTTGGTAGTTTTAAAACGCAATTCAAGAAAATAACAACGACAAAATATAATTGAATAAAATAGTGAATAAAGCAGTATTGACTCCTTGAATTTGAATGAAAATTGACCAATCGCAAGTCACAAAATTAATTAGTTCTGTTGAATCCCATGATACCTAAGATTAATCAATTAAGTGAAGATTAAAAGCAAGTTTCAATATGTAATTAAGCAATGCACACATCCATGAATATGTGTCAGTGTTAATAACTACAAGCTACATTAGTTAAGCATGAACACTTCCTAGAACACAAATACCCACTTTGTACATTAAGCACAAACATAATAGTTCATTGATTAAAAACAAAGACAGATTCAAGATGAAGAATAAATAGAACTAAACCAAACAAAACAAGAACCTCGAGATTTCATTTAATTATCTTCTAGGAATCAATACATAGAATTAGTTCTTCATGGATTTCGACTAGAACGCAAATGAAAACAAAAATGCATTATTCAAATGAAGAAAATAGAAGAGAAATGTGAACCAGAGGAGGCAATGAATTGAAAACGTGAAGCTAGCTGTCTCAATACAGAAAATGTGAAAAACCATAAGTGGGTGTTGTGCAAGTGCAGAAAACGAAGCTAAAAGGAGAAGAGAGGAGAGGAGAGTGTGGTCTGTTTCTGAAAACGTAAAACTCTAATGCTAGGAGAGAGAGGGTTGTTCAAAAATGTAAAATGTAAAGTGGATAAAGAAGAGGGACGTGGTCACATCAGATCCCCTCTTCCTAAAACCCATTCTAATTTTCCTAAAATAAAAAAAATGCCACTAGATCTGGGCCCAAACATGGAAAGTTCACCCATCACTTAAGTTGGCGTGGAATAACAAGCTGATGTGGCACATACCTGGCACTGATATGATACTCCTCTCTTCAATTGAAGATTAATGTTCAAGCCCATAAGAACAATGATGATTCAAATGTCACCAAACCGATTCTCTATTCAAACTCAACCATTGCAAAGTAATATTCACCTGCTTATCCACAATCAATTCTCCATCCTCACTGAACCATTGCAAAGCATAAGGACTAGGATGTATAGATGTAACCAAATCAAGCTTCTCCACTAGTCATTTACTTGCTACATTTGTACAACTTCCTCTATTAATAATGAGCGAACACACCTTTCTCATTACTATACATCTAAAATGGAAAATATTCCTTCCTTAGGTCTAATCTTCCTCCTTATTCATACTACCCAAAATCCTCCTAACCATCAAAAGATCTCCTTCTAAAGGTGGTACTGCATACTACTTGTGCTCCTCATCACTTCTAGATGATTCAGATGATTCACCAACGGAATACTCACTAGTGTACTCCTTGTAACACTCTGTATTTTATATTAATTATATTTAACTTTCTTGTTTAAATATATATTATGAAGTAATTTTATGATTTCATAAGTAAATTGATAAAGGGATTTATATAATGTAAATGATTTTTTTTTTGTGCTAACTACTTATTTTGGAATTGGCTAAGTAAAATTGTGATTAAGGCTTCATTAACCATTGGATTAGGCTGAAATTTTTATAGAGCATTCTTAGAACATAGGTCTTCAATATGACTGGTGGGATTTTGAATTGGAGGTGTATACAAGGATAAGTAACTTCCGCACTTTAGTGTAAAAGTTAGGTCTCTACATGTTGTCCAATTATGAGTTACCTTGGTAAACATTTTATTCCCGCTTCGTTAACCGTTGGATTGGGATGAAATTTTTATACAAAGTTCTTAAGACATAGTACTTAAGGTTGACCGTTTGGATTTATATTTAGAGATATGTGGTCAAAGAAATAATTTTCACAAGATGAACTGACGTCACTTACGTCCTATTTCATGTTATTTTAGTAAAACTTTGATTTTAGTTTTATTAACCGTTGGATTGAGCTCATATTTGATCGAGATGTTCTAGAGACATAGGTCTTTATTTTCACTGTTGGGATTTACAAATAGAGATGTGTGGTAAGAGATGAATTTTACACTTTGGAGTAAAAACAAGTCTTCTAGAAAGTCAACAAGTCTTCTTGCAACTACCATGAAGTTTCCTACAATGGGAATTTCGACCAAGCTTTTCTATATGGTCCAAATAAACTTATCCTCACTAAGGAATCTCATAAATCTACCATCAATACATCCGTATCCCTTTGTCCAAGATTTTTTCCTATAAATAGGACTTCACTTCACACATCTTCTTCACAAAATCCAAAACAATAGAAAAGGAGAGGTCTAAACTCTTGTGAAAAAATTGAAGTAGGAGAGAGAATCCAACACCTTGAGGTCTTCATTTCCATCTTAGAGTATAACTAGCATCTCCAAGGTATTGGGGATCAATCTCAAATCTCTAAGTCTTTATCTTAACAAGTTTTCTTTAAGTATACAATTTGCCTTCTTGATTATGAAATTTTTTATACATTATCTTGAAATTTTGAGTTGAAAAGTGGACTCCTTAGGTATGAAAACCTAGGGTTAAGTTCAAGAATCATCTTATTTAAAGTTTTACACAAAAACATATAAATAAAACAAGTTTGCTATTTTACTTATAAAATTTTATACGAAAATTATGTTTTAATTATGATTACTATTTTGATTAATTTTTTGTAAACTTATTGTGAAAGAATGATTTATGCTTGGTTATTGATTCTAAATTCTATTTAACTTGGTTGTTTTACTATTTTGAAAATGGTGAAAAATTAGAAACGCAGTTGTTATGCTGCCAAAATTTTGTGAATGTCTCAAGAATTATAAAGATAATGTGAAAGGATGATTATAAATTAAAGTACATAAATAAAGAATAAAAAGGATTGTATGATAGTACAAAGATACACTAGATATAGAGTCCAGAGAAAGGTCTGATAGACTTAGGAGAATGGAGGGTGGTGATATAGATACCCTGGATTGACGTACACAATTACCCGGGTATTCAAAAATTCACAGGCCTCGCACTTTATTCTCAACCGTCCTCTTGACTATATTGTAAGACCAGGAAGGTGGAATAACGTACACGTTGTATTTGTGAGAACGTTTAGCCTGCTGGCACTATCGATATTGGCATAAAATCATTATGATTCGGAAAAGTCTAATGGCAGTGTTTAGAACCCAAAGTATATAAATAAAGAATATGAGATGAATATACTGATGAGTTGAAACTCGGAATTATACAAATATGATTATTAAAAGATTAATAATGAGGATTTTAATATCCTAAATTTAAAACATACGGAAATGAATATTTTATTGATTAATTTTATTTTGATATTTTTGGCATGGTTAGTTATGAAATTATGAAGATTTAAACTTTTGTAAAAATGTTTCATTCAATTGAAAGTTTATTCAAATGACCATAGTTTGAAATGTTATGATGAAGTTTTAGATTTAATGTAACTTTGGATTCTGTTAAAGCTACAACTAATATAGTGTGACTTGTTTGTGATGTATTTCAAACTAAGAAGTATCTTTAGTTGGTTGTAAAAGTATAAACAAACTTCTATTACAAACACTTATATGTATGATAACATTTTATTCGCATAAATATCATGTATTTCTAACAGATGATACATTCGAGTGATGTATTATTATTTTTTTGTTTGGTATTTATTAAATGAATACAAATAAATTTTCCTTACATAAGTAAATGATACATTAGACAAGTAAAGAACATCTAGTAGTATCGGGTTTTAGTTGGGGTGTTACATTCCCATACTCCAACAACATCATAGTTATCCTATTGGGACATTTAGGTGTTATATGTCCTCTACCCAGACATTTAAAACATTTTTTTCAGCTAGAACGTGAAGAATCATTATTAGATTGAGAAGTTACTTTACCCCTTGATGACTCATTCTCCTTTGATTTAGGAATGGTAGAAGTAGTTCCCTCCTTCTTAGATTTCTCCTTATGCCTCCATGAGGTGGATGAATTCTTGTAGGAACTTCTTCTCTTGAGTTGTTGTTTCACATTGGTGGCTCGTGAATAAGATCCTCCAAAGTCTCATAATTGTGCATTTCCACCACATCTTGAATCTCCTTATTATTTAATCCATTCAAAAATCTACATTGCAGTCATAGATGTTTCTTCTACGTCAGCTTTCATCAAAGTGACCTCCATCTCTTGGACATAGTCTTCAACATTCCTATCTCCTTGAGTAAGTTTGTGCAATGTATTAAAGATCTCCTTTTTATAATAAGGAGGCACAAATATTTCCTTCATAGCTACCTTTAATTGCTCCGATGTAGAGATAGAATAGAAAATCAAAGCATAAACCCTAAAAGAAATCTCAAGCCCAAAAATATAAAAACATAACTAATTTTTAAAAGAAACCCAAAACTCAAAAACATAAAAACATAAACTAATTTCTAAGAAAAAAAAAGTCCAAAGTCCAAAAACATAAACTAATTTCTCCAAAAAGTACTCTTCAAATGTGCTCCAAACCATGATCTTCGTATCCTTTAAATTTTTAGTTGCTTGTAGAATCATGAGCTTTGAATATATTTGTTCTTCCAATCTCTTGCTCCTTATCCTTGTCATGGGTTCTTTAAATTGGAAAGGTTCATCAAGTTCTTCTTGTATGAAATCCGAAGATAATCCTCTAGGTAGATTTTCCATCTTTTTTGTTCATCTTTCACTTCCAATCACTATTGATGCTTCAATTCTATTCTTGAGATCTAGAATTTTATGCTTTGATAATAAGTCTGTGACAAGAATTGTTCAAGATAAAAAAATTCAACTATTATGCTCCTATAAATCGAGTCCGTTGTACTTACTCTTCCATTCTGTAAATAAAGAAAAGGAAAGAAGAAAATAGATTATGTATCACAATTAGGGATGTCAACAGGGTGGGTAGGGTACGGGTAGTAGCTCCCTCGTACCCTACCCGTTGGATAAATATCCACCCCGTACCCGTACCTATATCCGTCCGATATTCGTTATGCGGGTACCCGTCTATCTTTTTCATATCCACGGGTACCCACAGGCATTTACAAAATTATTTAAAAAATAAATATTAAATCATAAATTCAAATAAAATAAAATAAAATACATCACTATCATAAATTTTAAATAAAGTTCAAAAAAACTCAAGTCCATACAAGTCCAAATAATTATAAAAATAAATATAAAATGACATTCAACAAAATGGAAATTCTTTAATATATATATATATATATATATATATATTAGTAAAAATAATCATGTTTTTTACTAATATATATATATAAGGGTATTTTTGTGAATTAAAGTTTAGCAGGTACGGGTATCCACGGATACGGATACTATGATATCCATGCTCGCCCCATTAACATGCGGGTATCACAAATACCCGTACCCACGGGTGGCGGATATCCATTTTTAATATTCGTTTCCTACCCATTGCGGGTTTTATCCACAGATACCCGCAGATACGAATATTTTTGACATCTCAATGTTGCTCGAAATGCTAATTATAAACTTCTCGTTTCTTTTTGCCCCACCTTGGGTAAGGAGTCAATAAAGTTTTATGGGATATGAATTTTTAATAGAATTTTGGCATTTATAGCTTTTAGTCAATATAGCTTTTAAGTACTTGATTCACACACAATCTTTTTATAATACAGAATTTTCTAGCTGAAGCATATAGGTCGTCTATGGAAACCTTAGGAGTAAGTAACCATCATTTATAATCATTTTTTCCCTGAATGTTGATTTGAATCATCTAAATTTTTTGACACATAATATAACTCATTTTGATATTTGATGTTATCCGGGCATTCCTTTTTGCGAGCCAATTCAAGCAATTCTGACTTCCTTGAGGGAGGATGCTTCTTAAAAGATACTCTGGTTTGTTTACCAGCCATGCAATGAGAACATTTCTCCAATTCTACATTCCTCAATCCCACAAGCACATCCTTTTTAGCTAAGCAATTAAGCCCTTTCTCACTTATATGACCAAGCCTCCGGTGCCACAAAGATGCCTCCATATACATAGCATTCACACTGTCTTTAGCAACCAAAGCTTTAGTCTAGTACAATTTAGATTGTTTCTCCCCTCTGGCCATAACCAAGTTACCTTTAGTGAGCTTCCATTTACTAGAACCAAATTGATTGTCACAACCACAATCATCAAGCAACTGCACAAAGATTAAATTAAAACGGACATCCGGAGCATGTTTGACTCCTTTAAGCAACAACTGCACTCCCATGTTGGTTTGCAGGCAAACATCACCAATACCAATCACTTTAGACTCACCATCATTACCCATCTTCAAGACTCCAAAATCACCAGAAGTGTAAGATGTGAAGAACTCCTTCCTAGGTGTAACACGCAATGTAGCACAACTATCAATAATCCACATGCTCTCATCAAATACAAGATTAACGGACTCAAAGTCACGAAGAAGAACAAGATCACCATCTGTAGCAATAGTGACACGATCATCATCATCATGATCATTTTCTCTCTATTTGCCCTTCTTGTCTTTGTTCTCTTTTTTCCACTTAAAACAGTATTTCTCAATGTGCCAAGTTTTATGACAAAAATGACACTCTAAATTCTTGTATCCTTACTTGGACTTGCTCCTACTCTTATCTCTACCACCTTTATGTTCCTTTTTCTGACTTCTCCCCCTAGCTTCTGTAACAAGCATCTCAGACTGAGATGAAGAACCATGGGCCTTCCTTCTCATCTCTTCATTAAGAGCACCGCTCTTTGCCATCTGAAAAGAAACAACACCATTCGAGGCAGAATTCCTAATTGAAACCTGAAATACCTTCCAAGACTCTGGTAGAGTATTAAGCAACCATAATCCCATAACTTCGTCATCAAACTTTATGCCCATTCCTGACAATTGATCTAGGAGCCCTTAAAACTCATTTAAGTGATAAAAAATAGAAGAATTCTCCCTGTACCTCAAATTCATCAAGCAATTTAACAAATACAATTTATTATTGTCCAACTTAGAAGCATATGAAGACTCAATCTTCTCCCACAAAACTCTGGCATGTGTCTCATTAGCAATATGATTATAAACATTATCTTCAACATATTGTCGAATAAACCACAAACCTGTTGGTGCTCAAAGTCCCATTCTTCTTCAGACAAATAATCTGGCTTCTGTGTAGTAAAAGACCGAAAGATGCAATTTCTTGACAAATAATAAATCTTTCATCTTGCCCTTCCACAAATGATAATTTGTACCATTCAAAGCAACTGCCTCCATCATTCAAGCAAGTAAATATAGCCCAACCAAGAGCTCTGATGCCACTCTGATGGGGAAAAAAAACAACACAAACAATATACCAAAAAATGCAGCGGATATAATTTCTCCTAACTTGCAAGAATCTATGAGGAGCAACAATCAAAGAGCAGCAATAATAAATCACCAAAGGCACAAATAATGGCACTAAGATTTTTAACCTGGAAAACCCCTCAAATCAAGTGTAAAAACCACGAGTCGTCCAGACCAAAGAAATAGCTCCACTATGATCAACAAGAGTACAAAAGAGTCTTAATCAATAGCACAAATTAGTGTCAACACCTAACCAAATAACAAAGCACCAAAGCTTTCAAAATAGAGAAGAACAAGAGAGGAAAACCTATAATATCACTGCTGTAGTGCGAAATTAATATCTCTCAACTTAGACCTCGTATCAAAGATCCGACTGGTCAGAATGAAGAGTAATGAGTTCCGAACCTGCTGTAAAAATGTTAGCCCGATCCAACGGTGAACGAATCCGCAGTGCTAAATTTACGGTGACTGCTCTGTGAAAAACGTGAACAAAATTTTCCCTCTACCTCTCCCTCTATGTGTTAGGGCTTTCAGTGTGTTGTGACTCTATTGTTCTGCCTCTCTATTTATTTTATAACCCCCTCTCCAATAGGTTAAATGAGACATGGGCTTCTCAAGTTTTGAGCATTTACTCCACATAGGAAGGGAGCCCAATACCTAACACTATCATAATTCTTCCAACTCACAATTAAATCCTAATTTAATTCATCCTAATAGTTTATATATATTTCATCACCCTAGTCCCTTGTTTGAATTGACCTCGTTTTGATTTTCATCATAAATCTAACTCAGAATTTTCCAGACTTACCGTTGCACCTCATAACCACGCCATTCCCTTTTTTTACGCTGGTGCCTGACGGATGAATCAGTACCACCAGGGTGCCATTCTGGAAAATCCCAAGATTTCTCAACACCTGCGTGATGTGACCCCAACAAGCCCAAGCTCAAGTGCATCAACAAGCCCAATCCCACATCAAGGCCCACTAGAAGCATGATGAGAAAGATTCACGTGGGCCTCTCATAAGATGATCAAGTCAATCATGGGCTTTTTACATTATTCACATGGGCTAAAGAAATCTCTAAAATATGAGATGATGCATGAAGGAAATAGTATAGATTTAAATTGGGCGATTGTTTAGGCCTTATTTTTCTAGAATAATAAGTTAAACAATGTGTAGTTGAATTGATAAAATTGGGCTTGACTAAGCCCAATAGGAGATTTGGCCATGAGCTACCAAAGGTCAAAGGTGGACTAAGTGGAAGTCAACATTCCTTCCTACACCTCATGGATCATGCATCCCATGGAGCCAAGTCCACATTCCACCCATGTGCCTCCTTCATCCAAGGACTAAGAGAGTGTCTTCTTTTCCAAGTCTTCATCCAAAGGCTAGGAAGATGTCTCCTTCTCCAACCCACCATCCAAGGGTGATGATTAAAGCTTCTCCTCCAAGCTTGATCTAAGGGCCAATATTTAGTCTAGCTTTTAGGCTCACATATAAAAGCCAAAAGTAGACCATTTGTACATTTTAACTCTTGAAATTTCTAATAGAATATTTGTATTGAGATCACTCCACTCTTCTATTATTTTGAGAGCATACATGGCTAACCTTCTCCTTCATCTCCTCTAGCCACCTTCCATACCATAGCTCCACTTCTCCTCTTCATCTTCACCAAAAACCTCCATTGCCTAGAGCTCTTCTAGCTCTTATCTTCATTTCCGCTGAATTTCATCTTCTTTTTGGTGTCTTCCATGGATCTTTTTCCTCTCCTACACCAAGGGCGTCCATCAGCCGCTGAATTTCATCTTCTTTTTGGTGTCTTCCATGGATCTCTTTCCTCTCCTACACTAAGGACGTCCATTAGGCACTATATTCGCAACGAGCCGAAATAAGGTGAAATATCTTTCCCCTCCCCACTGCTTCACATAGGCGAGAGGGTACAACACTCGAACCAATCCTCTACCAGTACTTGACACAGGTGAAGAGGACCCTTTTCCACTACTTCACACAAGTGAAAGAGTCTTCACTAGGTTCCTAGGTACGGAAATCCTCACACAACATTTAATTCCACCAAGAGCTTTCAAACAAGGCAAAACACTCCCAATATGCAACCCATGAGAATTACATATTGCCAACAAAATATATACCATCACATTATGCATGGGAAATAAACCATAATATAAACCCATCAACTTATCAAATAATACATTCATATAATGAACCCATTGAGTGACATTCATTCAAACACAGTATACAATCACACACAAGTAATTATCCTCAAACCACCACATAAACTACATAACCATGCAACCCATACAAACCAAGAAAAGTCACCAATCACATAACCCATTTATTCACGTCACTCTCCCACCGTGAATCATAGCCTTGCACACCTTCATGCCTCAACATCCTTACTTACATCTCTCTCTTAGAAAATAACTAATTCTTATAATTTTTATCCAATCCAACTTAATAACACATTATGCAAACGATTTGGGATTTTAGAAATGAAACTACAGCTTGTGTAAAACTCCAATATGTATTTATATTCAAATTAAAGATTATTGAATCAAGAATGAAATGCAACAATAACCAACTTAATTGATTAACTATAGAGAAAGTTATACACCAAACAAGCAACAAAGGTCAATGTTGTCAACAACCAAACTATAAGTACCTTGCGATAAAAAACTACTCTCACTATAGATCTCTACTTCAATATTCGACCTATCAAAGTCAAGAACTATGTGTTAAGGATCCACTGTTAAAATTTCATCTCGATCCAACGGTCAATGAAGTAGAAACCCTTATTTTACGAAACGTGTGCAGTGTAGGAAAATGGGTAGCACCAAATGATATGCTTCTTTGTTGTGAGATTTTGACTTGTTCCACTATACAATTTGGTATCTTACACTTTTATCTTCTCAAACTCATTTCAAAGTGGTTTATAAATGATATCAAACTGAACAATTGCAACAATCAATATCTCTCATTCCAATTGCATTTTAAACTACCTAAAATTCTCTAACCCATATATACCCAAACATGAAATTCATCCCCATTCAATGCAATCATCAACCAAACATACTCAACATATTCCAGAACGAAAATAAGTACACTCTATTTCAAAAAAAACAAAGAAGGAGTTATAGCTTCCCTTACACATGCTTATTTTTCCCGTTTCATCCATCAAACAAACAACAAGATAAACAAGAGAAGAAAGCAAGAATGGCTTCCCCTACCTGGACTTGGTTCTTCACTAAGCGTTTCTCCCGCAGCCTCCTCTATCACTCTCCATGTTTCTCCAACTCTCCTCTCCCTCTCATCTTTTTCTCACATTTTAGAAACCCTAAAATTGTTATGTCTCCTCTGCTAAAATCTTATCTTTTTTCTATGATTAACAACTTTAATCTTTGCTATTAATATTTAAAATTAAATCTTTCAGTTAATATTTTAAAATCAAATAAAAATAAAAACAACCCAAAGTCTTGGTTGTTTGACCGTTCTTTTATTTTCTTCAAATAGGGCAACAACAAGTGAGAATTGCATGCAGCAGGCATCTAGCGGTAAAAATATTGGCACAACGAGAAAAAAACTGATTAATAAAGTGATGCATAGCCTTACAAGATTCAAAAATAGGCCATTGCGTACATTTATGCATACCTCATACCACCAGACTACACATTGTCTGGTTATATTACATGCACCCCAAGTTTATAAACCCATATATCCACATTAAATATAACATTAATAATTAAAAATGCTTCACAAGGACAACCAGATTTGAATCCATGTACCTACACACACAACTCAAAGCGCTAACCACTGAACTAGATACATTCTCATATTATAATAGGCACCACTTAATTATATACACATATCTGCAACATTAAATATAATATTAAAATTTAAAATAAATAAAAAAATAACTTACATCACTTAAATAATTATTATAAATATTTCATAATTAATTAAATAATTAGAATAAATAAACAACACTTAACTTAAATCAATCAATTAATTATTTCATCATATATCAAAATTAAATAAAATACTTAATTTAAATAAATCCATAATCTCAAACAAGCCATTAGTTCTATTTTCATGTGCTTCTCTTTATTCTAATTTTTCCTAGGTCTTATAAGTAGCCTTCATGCCTCTACCTCAACATTAATCATATTAGGATGGATTTGTATTATGCTTGGTTGTTTGAAGTTTTGAAGGCAAATAGAGATTTTTCTATTAACATATGGTTGAGCCCTTCCAGTATAATTTTGATGCCCTTTCTTTTTGGGTTTGACAATCCATTAGTGTACAATGTCCATTGTTGCTCATCTTGCGTGTGTTTCCCTTGCAAGTCACCAGAAAAATCTACCAAGCATTGGGCCTCTATCGGTCCTCAGGGTCCATACCGGATATTAAACATGAATAACTCTACTGACCAAGATGACAACCTTCTCGCCAAGTCAGGCTTTTAGAGTATTTTTTGGATAGGGTAGTTGATATTGACGATGAACAGGTGATTTTGAAAATAAGGTCTTAAACTTCTGGTCGTGGTTACCCAGGATAGGGCTACCTCATCAACGATCTAATACCAAGTTTCTAGGTCTTACAGAGTTTGAATGACAAAGTATATTGGTTTTTGTTTCCATCTTTCTCTTGGATGATGGCTGCAATGACTGTGTATTCCCTTGTGGCTGTGTATACGAGTAGGGGTATGATGGTATTCATCTTGCATAAGACAGGGGGGATGCAAGCATCTGCTTCAATTGGTCAAACTTCTCCTGACACTCCTTGCCTCAAGTAAAGATAATTGATTTCTTCAGTAATATGGTCATTAGTCGTGTCTTATCTACTAAATGAGGAAGGAACTGTGATATCGTTGTTAAACGCACTATCAGATATTGGACCTCTTCGATGTTGTCGAGACTTCTCATCTCAATAAACTCTATGCACTTTTTAGGGTTTGCTTCTATCCCTCTCTAGTTCAGCATAAATCCAAGAAACTTACTGATGTTTACCCCAAAAACACATTTCTCTGCGTTAAGGCACAAGTTATATGCCTTTATGGTCATATATACCTCGGTCAAATTTTATGAGTGTTGTGCTTAAAACATATACTTATATGCTCTTGTCGATAAGGATTTGAAACCCTTGTCCATTAGTCGTTGGTAAGTAGCTCCAACGTTCTTAAGGACAAAGGGCATGACCTTGTAGTAGTAGTTAGCTTCTTCTGTGATCAAAGCTGTTTTAAGCATATCAGATTCTACCACAAAGATTTAGTTGTACCCGAAGTAGGCGTTAAGAAAACTTAGGATGTAGTAACCCACAACTTTGTCAACTAGCCGGCCAATACTGGCCAAGCGTGGAGGGTAAGGTGGAACCCTAGTAACAAATACGCTGTTGTAAAAGTCTTCAGCCCAAGTCATCAAATGATGAAGGATTGACCCTAACAAAGGATAGAGGCACATGCATAAGAAGACTAAGCATGCTTAGAAAGGAAGTTCATTAATCCTTCATCCATTTCATTTGTGTTTGTTATTTTTGATTCCCAAAGTTGACTTAGTTGAATCAACTTTAGTTGACTTGTTGACCTTTGACTAGGTTTGACTTGTTGGCTATAGTTGACTTGACTTAAGCCAACATGTTAATCTATGTTTATTTGCTTTGTAGGTTAATTAGGAGTAAGAAAGCAATGCTAGGTGGCGCATGGTCATTGAGGGGCATAAATGATGTGGAGGAGAGAGTAAAGCAAAGGCATAAAGCATAAAGTAAAAGGCATGAAGCAAGTGTACCTATGTACCTTTGGTCTCCTTTGTTTTTAGCACACTTTGGCCACTTTTTGGAGACACATTCTTTGTCTCCTTTTGTGCTAGAACGAAATTAGCCTTGCACACACCATAGTTGGCTCTTTTGTCTCTCATTTTTGTAACCTTATTTGACCTAGTTTCTAGAAGCTAGGGTTAGGTTTTTGCTTAGAGGCCCTTAAACTCTTCTATATAAGGGGTGCTCCTAGACATGTAAAAGGGTTGAACATTTTAAAGTGAAAAAACTCTTGTGTCTCAACCATTTATGAGAGTTTCCTCCCTAGGGAATGAATACTTTTAAGCCTTATCTTGCATAGCAAGTGGCGGTACACATCCACTCATCTTCAATGTTGTCATGGCTTCTAGCCTAGCCTTGTAGTGGCGTACTTCTCACATTTTTACCATTCCTTTCTTTTTCATTTTACGTTTTCTTCTTCCTTTAATTGTTCTTGGTTTTCTATGGTTTATGTGCTTCCCATTTCCTTTTTGTTTGAATCGATCCATCCTCTTCTTCTCTTGAGCTTTGTGAAAGGAATCTTCACATCTAGATAGCTTGCTATCTTAATGTCCAGTGGGGATTTCACTTAGCTTTCTTAATCAACTCACACCATATTCAATAATCTTAAAAAGAAACAAAATAATCCTTCATCATTTGGTATCTAGAGCCTAGGTTATCTTGAATATGGTGTTTTTCGGCAAGGGTTGTTGCTTATGAGTCTTAGGGAAAGCAACGTTCTTACCGAGTTTTGATGAGCAAGTAGGGGTTGGGCTCTATCTGGGTTTTGGTGAGCATTCAAGGGTGGTTGCTTATAAGTCCTAAAGAAAGTAGTGCTCTTATCGGGTTTTGGTGAGCAGGTAAGGGTTGTGGCTTGTTCTCTCCGCGAGGCGTTGGTGCGCAGGAAAGGCATAGTGGTTGGTTATGAGAGAATGACAAACTGTTGGATATTACTTGGTGGTAATATGTTGTTGATTGCATGTTTTGGATTTTGGCAACGTGTTTCTAGTTGTTATCTTTGATGAGTTATGCATATGTTAGAATCAAGCGAGGTGAGTTTTATGTGTGGGTAATATAATCTTGCATGATATCACAATATGGTTGTTTTTCTATGAGATTATTGGTGTTAAAGGTATGTGAAAATTTCATGTCATTATATAATTATTTGGTAGTTTTTTTGTTTTGATAAAGTTAAATAATGATATGGATTCTGCATAAATTTTTTAATTATGAATTATAATTTTCTTTAAAAATATTGTGAAAATGCATAAGGTATAAAGCTATGTGTGGAAAGAAAAGGAAGTTGTACATTAGTTTTTTTCTTTATGAATAATATTTTATGTTCCAACAGAGAACAAACAAGATATGTCAAACACAAGTATTACCTCACCCTGGTCCACCATCTCCTCAGTAGGCTCTTTCCTGGTGGATATATGTCGCTTATGGGTATCTCAGTGTAATCGGTTTGGACCCGGGAGGGGTTACCTGCAGAAGGGACTCCGAAGCTCAAGTTAGCGAAATGTCTCAGAAAGTCAAATCTATGATTAAGGAAGTAATGAATGTGTACCTTTAATTCGTGGGGTCCATGCGTATTTATAAATTACTAATTATGCCTGGCCACGTCATGGGCTGGGCCTTTGCTTGGGCCGTAGGTGGGCCTGGGCTCTAGCCCAGGCCCTTAGTTTGATTATTGGGGACTAGTGAACTTTATTGGAGCGTTCTGTTTTTTGCTAAGTTCTTGTTTATTTTCATGAAGTTGTCGGCCTAAGCTGGTTACCCTTTAACGGCTTAGGCCGCTATTGTTGTTTTCGACTTGTTTTATCAATGTCAATTCTTAGTGGTTAAGTCCGGGTATCATAGCATGTATATGGTACTTGTCATTATTCGACTTAGGTTGACCAGGTGCGGTACACCAGTCTCCCAGCCTTTGTCGATATAGTTATGTCGGTAAAGGATGACAAGTATCTGTTGTTCTTCGTCTAGGTCGACTAGGTGTGGTACACCAGTCTCCCAGCCTTTAAGTGTGATGAATAGTGTTAAGGCTAAAGACAGGAAAAGGTTTGTAGCAGGTAAAGGGGGTGTCAGGGGTCTAATCAAAAAGGGTTTTTGCGTCGTCGTTCCTGATACTCATGACCTTTGGTGTGCTTTGTGTCGATTGGTATGGGTTGTGACTTTTGACGGGAAGAAGTTGTGTTGTTTGGAATTCATGCTTATAAATGTGGATTTCGCGAAGGGTTTGCGTTTGTTAGATCATTTGTGAGAATTTCATAATCAGAGACTTGCGTGCGTTAGATCTGTTCGACTAGTTCCTTGTTTCTGCCGACATCTTTCGAAAAGGTATGTTTAGTAGTAGTGATACTATGTCATTGTCTTTTTCAAATAGTGGGAGTGTGGAGTCCGGGAGGAGTGTAGGTAGGCGTTTTGAGGAGGAGAGTACTAGTCAAGTGGTTGTGGTGGGAAGGATTCCGATGGAGATGGTGACCGAGGTGAGGGAAGACCCTCCTGAAGAAATAGCAGAGAGTAACTGGTCGGCTAAGGCCGATTATGACTGGATAGCGGCTGATGTTCGTAATCAGTCGTCATTGTTCATGTGGTCTCGTTTGCTGAATTCGTGGTTGAATTGTACCCCGTTATCGCGAAAGACGTGGACTGTGGTATCGTGTCGCTGGAGCGGGTGAGCGCTATTGAGCGCGTCTGTCACGGTCAAGAAGGGGCTATCGAGAAATTATTTTACATGTATATGTGCCATTTCTCTCAATTACATGTGAGGTTGTCGCTAGATGACTTCACCATGGGGGTGCTTCGTCAGCTCATCGTGGCGCCTACTCAGCTACATCCGAACAGTTGGGCATACTTGCTGGCCTTTTGTGTTTTGTGCTAGTCATTGTATCTACGACCTTCTCCTCATGCATTTCTATATTTTTATGACACGAGACCTCGACAACCGACTACCTGATTATCCTTGGTGATTCGGCCGAGCATCAGCAGATTGGACGCATTTTTGCAGTCATTTAAGCACTTCAAGGATGGCTATTTTAAGGTTGTGGTGAAGGAGGAGGGCATGTCACATTTTCTCAATGCAGATGGGAGTCCAAAATCTCCTTTTAGTTGGACGGGTAGTCCTTCTCGGTATAAGGACATGGGTACCGATGAGTTGTCAGCGACAGATAGGGAGGTGGTGGAGGTCCTGATGAAGTTTTCTGATAAACTGCCCACTAAGGGCTTAGTTAGGGTTTATAATTCGGTTCACCCGATTATTGATATTGAAGGTATCTGTTTATGACTTAATTTATCTTGATGTTTCTAAGTTAAACTAACCGGAACTTGGTGTATTTGTACAGGACACATGGCTCAAGCTGGAAAGAAGAACTTTACGCTTTTTCAAGCACTGAGGAAGGAGAGGGTCGTGAAGGCAAAAATAGCTGGGAACAATGAGGTCCCAAATTTACAAGAGTCCTTGGTTGAGGTACACGTACATGGTGGCACCAAGAGGAAAGTCGAGTTACCGGCTAGGCCTGGTAAGGGCAAGGATGTGAAGGAGAGAGTAAAGCAAAGGCATAAAGCATAAAGTAAAAGGCATGAAGCAAGTGTACCTATGTACCTTTGGTCTCCTTTGTTTTTAGCACACTTTGTCCACTTTTTGGAGACATATGAGACACATTCTTTGTCTCCTTTTATGCTAGAACGAAATTAGCCTTGCACACACCATAGTTGGCTCTTTTGTCTCTCATTTTTGTAACCTTATTTGACCTAGTTTCTAGAAGCTAGGGTTAGGTTTTTGTAGAGACATCCTTAGCTATCTTTTATTTGCTTAGAGGCCCCTAAACTCTTCTATATAAGGGGTGCTCCTAGACATGTAAAAGGGTTGAACATTTTTTGAAGTAAAAACACTCTTGTGTCTCAACCATTTGTGAGAGTTTCCTCCCTAGGTAGTGAATACTTTTAAGCCTTATCTTGCATAGCAAGTGGCGGCACACATCCACTCATCTTCAAGGTTGCCATGGCTTCTAGCCTAGCCTTGTAGTGGCGTACTTCTCACATTTTTACCATTCCTTTCTTTTCCATTTTACATTTTCTTCTTCCTTTAATTGTTCTTGGTTTTCTATGGTTTATGTGCTTCCCAATTCTGTTTTGTTTGAATCGATCCATCCTCTTCTTCTCTTGAGCTTTGTGAAAGGAATCTTCACATCTAGATAGCTTGCTATCTTAATGTCCAGTGGGGATTTCACTTAGCTTTCTTAATCAACTCACACCATGTTCAATAATCTTAAAAGAAAACAACATAATCCTTCATCAAAGTGGCACGATATACCCTAGTGGGTGAAGACCTATACAAAAGAGGCTATAGTTAGCCATTACTAAAATGTATCACCAAGGAGCACGAGAAATACATAATCAGAGAAATACATGAGGGGATTTGTGGTTATCATTCAAGATCTCAGAGTATGGCTACTTGAATCCTTCAAGTTGAGTATTTGTGATCGACCATTCAGGAAGACTGTTATGATTATGTCAAGAAATGTGTGCCTTGTCAAAAACATGGCAACATTACCCATGCTAGACACGAAGAGATGCACCACATCTACTCCCCTTGGTCGTTCGCTAAGTGGGGCATGGACATACTAAACCCTTCACCCAAGGGAAAAGACAGCCAAAGTTTCTAAGAGTCGACGTAGATTATTTCATGAAATGGATTGAGGCACAACCACTGGCAACTATCACGACACAACAAGTTCAACAATTTGTATGGAAAAACATCATTTGTCGATACGATGTACCTCACACGATTGTCACAAAAAATGGATGGCAATTCATAGACAAAGAGTTGGCCAAGTTCTACATAGGCCTCGACATCAAACACATCACTAGTTTCGTAAAGCACCTACAAAGCAACGGCCAGGTCGAGGTCGCCAATAAGATTATCTTGATCAAACTAAATAAGCGGCTAAACTCTTCCAAAGGAAGGTAGCCAGAAGAGTTGTTGGAGATATTATGGGCTTACTGATGCACCTGTAGTCCTAAAATCATGAGTCCCCTCTTAGCCTTCTATACGGCATAAAAGATGTGATACCCGGTCAAGATAGGAAAGCCCTCCCTACATTGACAAAATTATGATGAAGACTGAAATCAAGAAAGTCTTAGGGCAAGCTTACACCTCTTGATAGAGCTACGAGAAAAACCACAAATCCGAAATATGGCGACTATGTAGAAAGCGACTAGAAAATTCAACTCCAAGCTCCAACCACAAAACTTTGTGAAGGAAGATCTAGTATGGCGCATGGCTAGTAATGCAACAAAAAGGAAGGTAAATTCTCTGTCAATTGGGAAGGACCATTTAAGGTGAGAGAAGATGTTGACAAAGGAGTATATCTGCTAGAACAATTATCAGGGGAACCTATACCAAATACATGGAATGTAATCCATTTAAAGTTCTACTTTAGTTTAGGGACAAGGTAGACTGTTGAGAAAATTATAACCCTAGGTGTACTTTTTTTTCCTTACTAGGTCTTTTATCCTTAAGGAGGGTTTTAGCTAGAAAGGTTTTAATGAGGCATCCCTATCAAAGAAAATTACGGTTTTTTACGTGTACAATAAACTGAGCAACATAAACAAAGCGAAGAATATCCAAAATATAAGCGAGCTAAGTAGGTAAAGGAAACATGTTTGCCTAGTAAACGTCGTTGTTATATAAACGACCACTACAGGTTTCGGCCATGTCTAGAAAAGAGCAAAGAAAAAAGGAAAATTAATTGAAAGCATAAAAAGACAAACTTCATCCTGGGACTTGGACAAACTAAACATCTCTTACAATTTCCTCCTTTGCATTTCCTAGCTCTTCTTCTACATCCTCGAAATGTGAAAGGCTCACCGTAGTTGTGTGCTTAGTTGAGTTGCCATCATCCTCGGCACCAAGAGCGACAATAGTAGGCTTTGGACCCTCGACGACCTTCAAAGCTTCAATCTCATCCTCATCACGTACACAGTTGTTATAAATATCCTTATTCACATTGAAACACACATCCTTCATCGACACCCCACTATATAAGAACTTGGTCAGTCGTAAAGCCTTGTTGAAGTCGTTAATATGCTTGGATACTACATATTTCTTTAAATCCTTCTTGTAGCCTCCACCTCAACCACTCTTCCCTTCCATTCCTTTACTTCAACCTCCAATTTCTTCTCTTTGTCCTTATCTTTCTTCCCAGAGTCCAAACACCACTCCCAGGATCCTAGTCAGCCTCCCAAGCCTTCTTCTTCCTAACCCAAGGTAGTTTGTCCTCGTCATACTTGGTTTGAAGCAAAGACAAATCTTTTGCCAACTTGGCTTTATTCCCATCCCTCAACTCCCTACAGCAACCTGGTTACCTTCTAGTCCATTACTAAAGCCTTGCTGCTAAACTCTAACATGGCTCAAATAGAGGCACTCGGTTCCACCTATCCAAATTTTTCATCACTTCCTCGTCAAGATTTCTATCACTTTTCGAATGTTGACTTCTAGTTTCTCCAGAACACTGAATTCCAATGGCCTACTCCCCCAAGCTGAATTCCCCCCGTCTAGCTGAGAAGTTTGACACTTGTTTCTTTCTCTCCTTTCTGATGCCCTTCTGTGTAGACGGCGTGCTCTTCCTCTTACTATTATCGGGTCGATGAGCATCCACCATGGTCCCCTACAAATTAGGGACATCAATCTCCCCGAACTTCTTGGCTTCCTCAACCAACTATTGCCTCAAACTCCTGAACATGTTCACCTCCATCCCGTCCTTCTTGGCATGTTGTGCCATGTGTCTTACATAGAGGAACAACTTGTTCAAAACAAACAAAAACACAAGTTAGATCCACAAGTTAAAAACTACCTTGTAGTTCAACAATAGGTTAGGTAGACAACTACATCCTAACTAAACTTTTGGTAGGCAATTTGTGGGGAAAATTCTTATGAATCCCCACAATCTGCCAATCCTTGTACCTCCATAGATTATCAATTCAATAAAAAGGAAATTTTGTCTTGCCACCGTCATCATAAAAATAGGCCTGGCCAGCCGACTTCAAAACAACCCTAAAGAAAGCATCTTTAAAACACTTAAAGGACTTAGAATAAACATTCAAAACACTGATACCAGGATAGCTAACCAATGACAACCAAGTAGCCAAATCTTTAAGACGTGTATCATAGAAATACAAGAAACATTCAGGTGATGGACGCAAGTACTATGATTGGCAAAGCAACCTAAACGCTTGAAGGTAACCCCAACTGTTATGATGCAGGTGGGTAGGAGCGACATTTAACAAATGAAGCCCCCCCATAGTAAACTCATCAAAAGTAATCAAATTGGCAACTAAACAAAATGACACATATACATGTAAAAAAATCCTCGGTGTAATACTCTCATCCATGACAAACATTGTCTACGACACTCACCCTCACTCACGCAACTATGCCCAATGACACACTCCTCTCAAACACGTAGATACTCTACAACCATGAGTTCAAAATCCTAGACCACCTATATAATGAAAACTACCCCTTAACTAATGGGGACACCCACTCTTACCCTTCCTTGCACGACAAATTGTTTTCAGCTCACTCCTCTATTGGATCCTCCCTAATATCAGGAATATGATCTATCACCAACCCACCCATCCTCGATAAAGAATCACTTAAATAAGAACTTAAAGGTCGACTACCCTGACTGCCCAACCCTCCCATTGACCCCTTACTTGACCACACTTAAAAAATTCTTCTATGCAATATCTCGGCAGCAAAGATAAGAAAATGACCATACAATAGTAAAATTGACAAATGATCCCTTTTTATAGGCAATTCCCACGACTCTTCATATGCATGTTCATCCCAATTGCCATCATTACAATTTTGCACACGTCACAACAACACGAAGCAACTTTGCATATTCCCCCACTATCCTCATTTTTGCATTAAGTTGAATGTCAATCTCTGCTACAACCAGTGGCGGATCTTGACCAACATTGTTGGGGGTGCCCAAATAATACATCTAAAATTTATACATTTCATTATTGTCACTAATACAATAAAAAATGAAGTATACAAAGAAAATTGAGAGACATAAATACCAAAAATGATTTATCAATATATCTATTTAAATAATCTATTCCTTTATTCTTCATCAATATACCTATTTTAAAAAAAAATACTAAAAA
>Ga0209589_1004772_pt1 | contig 23274 bp, 9 predicted proteins | sample CowpeawhiteBW_FD_187525 | JGI IMG/M metagenome (GOLD analysis project Ga0209589, IMG submission 187525) | Root nodule microbial communities of legume samples collected from California USA - Cow pea white BW (SPAdes) (version 2) | ecosystem: Host-associated > Plants > Roots > Nodule | place: USA...
AAAAAAAATCAAAAAAACCACAGATTGACACGTGGCACGTTGACTAACGGCGTTAGTCAACTCTGTCTGAAAGGGACCTAATTGAAGCAATTTTCAAAAGTTGGGATGCAATTGACACTTTTTTAAAAGCGGGTACCAATTTGACACTCTAGTACCAAACTGGATACCTTAATATTAATTAAACCTATTTAAAACCTTGTAGATTTTGTTACAAGCTTATTTGCCGTTTATTTCCCTTTTGATGTATGAATCTTTTGTCTTCAATGACATTTGAGAAATAAGTTTTCATCTGTTGTATTGTATTGTATTGCAGGGAGAGGCTTTCACTACACTTGTTGGCCATACACAGTGTGTATCTTCTGTGGTTTGGCCACAACGGGAGTCAATATTTTCTGCATCATGGGATCATTCTATTAGGAAATGGGATGTTGAGACTGGCAAAAACTTGACAGATATAGTAAGTTGAAAAGTTAATGCCCCCCATTTTTTTTTTTTTAAATTGTACACATTTGAAGCGTTAATTTTTTTTCTATAGACAGAACTGTGACATTATGCCATTTGATGTCATTTGATGCTCTGCCAATGGCTAATTATTTGTGTATAGTTAGGCAACTAAATTAGAACTGGTTTATGGCACACTTATCAATTTTCTGCTGTTGTTCATTCTATGAATGTCAAAACTGTCATTTCTTTACCAATTGTTCTTGTGGCTTGAACTTATTTGTTTCTTCGGATAAGTTTTCTCTAGTCCTTTTACATAGTGTACTAGATCTTCTACATTTTTTCCCGGTCGATTATTGATTATGATGTTTTTACTTGGTTCTGGTAGTAGTCCAAATTTGTCTTGTTATGAAGCAATCTTTGTTTTGGACCTTGTTTAATCTTAGTTTAGGATAAGTATGTTCTAAAACATAATTAAGTGCTTACTGGGCTATAGGAATTGGAACCAAGATTGAAACCGCTAGCTCGCCTAAGTTGTGGTCACTCCTAGCCCATCTAAGTTGTAGCCTCTTTTGGGGGTTGTATAAATTGCAACCTCAAGGGTTATGATTTAATCCTACATTGACTACAGGTATGACTGATAATATCTTATAAATCAGTTTTATGGTGTTGAATAAGGTTTAGTGGTTACTGCTAGCTCACGTATACTGCTGTCTCCTTGGGAATTGCCTAAATTGCACCCTCAAGGGTAGCGGTTTTAGTCTCACATTGACTAGTGATATCATTGAAATAGAAAATAAATAGGGTACAAATCTCATTTTACAAGTTGATTTTATGACTTTTTTTTGTCTTAATCTATGTTCTATGACTCTGATTCAATATGATGGATGTCATGTTTTCTGGTTATGAGCTTCTTTTTTCATTTATTGGTCTAAATTATATTCTATGCAAAATTACTGTTGAAAAATAGGGTTTGGTACTCAGAAATAGAGTAGGAACACTACTATAAAAGTCAATGTTTTAGATTATATTGTCTTCTATGTACAGTTCTGTGGGAAAGCTCTCAACTGCCTGGATATTGGTGGGGAAGGTTCTGTTCTGATAGCTGCTGGTGGTTCTGACCCTGTCATTAGGATTTGGGATCCTCGTAAGCCAGGTGATAAAGAAACCTAGTTGTCATTTTTCACACCTTGATAGTCAATTACATGCATAATGGTATCTTATAAAACATTCTTTTTCTTTGCAGGCACTTCTGCTCCTGTTTTTCAGTTTGGTTCTCATACGTCTTGGGTTTCAGCCTGCAAATGGCATGACCAATCTTGGTTTCATTTACTTTCTGCATCCTATGATGGGAAAGTTATGTTGTGGGATCTGAGAACTGCGGTAATATATCTTTATTCTTCATAGGAATTTTTTTCTCCTTGTGTGATTATATGTCCATCTTTGTGCTTTTTCATGATTTTTCTCCGTTGATGTTGCAGTGGCCACTTTCTGTCATTGAATCACACAGTGATAAGGTATAAAACATTCTTACCATGTTTTTGCTTGAAAATAATACCTTTCCACAACTGAAAATATTTGTGTTTTATGCTCGAGAGTAGCCAAAATTGTCATTAATAGAATTGTCATTCTTTAACTCAGGTATTGTCTGCTGATTGGTGGAAAAGTGACAGTGTTATCAGTGGTGGAGCAGACTCCAAACTTTGTATTTCTTCAGAAATCCCTGTAAAGTAAGGTAAACTTAAATCATATTAGGACAATTATTTTTTGAGGCGGTGGGATATTGGCAGATATTTCTTGTGGGGAACGAGTCAAGTTTTGGCCAATTTTGTCTTAGGCTAGTCACAACTGTCAAGTATATCATCAGTTGTTGTGAACAAAGTTTTATTTGTGTCTTGCTAATGGCTATTGATGTAAACACTAAATTATTCATATAATTTTGTACGACAAATCTTCTAGCATTTTACTTATTTGTGCTCTATAGTTTGTATGTCATTGGGTTATTTCTGTAAACACAACTGTCAAGTGTTTATCAGTTGTTGTGGACAAGGTCTCGTTTATGTCTTGCTAACGGCTATTGATGCAAACACTAGAAGTTATTCATATCATTTTGTACGACAAATCTTCGAACATTTTACTCGTTTGTGCTCAATAGTTTGTTCCTCATTGGGTTATTTCTTGCATTTTGGTTATTCATAATTCTAAAATACTCGCAGTAATCTCGATCATAAAGTATAGTGCTTATTGAAGGTTTTCCTTTGCCTGACTGGTTCGGATCTTGGTTGTGGCCATGGAGCGGTTAAATTGCATTCCTCGTATGATTCATGCTATATTAACTTCCAAGAAATAAATATATTGTTGTATGTTCTGCAGCTATAGAGAATTAGTGAAATATGAACTCACCATCGATGTCTATCATCCATTGTCGATCATCATTGGGATGCTCAATCCCCCACACCAACTATGCCGCTGACACAGAAAAGAAGGCTGCTTCGAATTCTTCTCTGCAACCGCAGACCATGGCTGTTTTCTTTGACTTGAACTTGGTAGTGGTCAAAAACAGGCCTTGCATTCATTTGGTAATGCTAATTCTAATGGGTTTTTATCTCTTCGACTACAGTTTTTTTAAACACTCAAATTAAATTCTATTTGAAATCTACCATTGCATGTGAGTAGTTTTATATAATTTTCAATTTAACGGCTCAATATTCTTAATTTTCTCGTCACGAACTCTGATCTTAGCATAATTAAAATTACAGCACAACTTTCAAAAATAGAAACATCACAATTTAAGCTGCTACGTAATTGACCTGAAATATAATATAGATCAAAGAAATTACACACCGATACCAAAGCCAACTTAACCATTAAAGAGAACGCTTCTATCTTGAACACTGCATGAGTTAAGACAAGAGACATAGATAGCTATACTTTCAAGATTTCAGCCAGCTTAACAATCTACCGACATTCTCTGAAGATCCACCACCTTCTGCAATGTTGTTCATGACCGTCTCTTTAAGTTCTAGACTTCTTGTTCTTATTTGTTCATCACTTGTCAAACGGTCCAGTTTTTTCTTAATCTCCCAGCGTGACACAAGTCCATTTTCATCAGAGTTCAATCCCAATCCAACTTTCAACTCATTACAAATGTAATTCCTGTTGTGAAACTGGTCAGTAAAATAAGGCCAGCACAAGAAGGGCACCCCACTATACAAACCTTCTATGATAGAATTCCAACCACAATGGCTAAGAAAGCAAGCTATGGAAGGGTGGTTTAGCACCTTCAATTGAGGGGTCCAACCAACAATCTTACCTTTACTCCCTAAGAATTCATTGGGGAATGCCATCTTATTGTCTTGTCTTACAACCCAAAGAAAGGGTCTATTGATGAGGTCAAGCCCAAGAGCTAGTTCATTGAACCGGTTTTGGTCAAAAAGAGTGAAACTACCAAAGGCAACATACAAAACAGAAGAACGAGGTTGTTGATTTAGCCAATCTATGCAAGAGTGATCTTCTTCCCAGAACTGTCCCAATGATCTTGCAGTTACATTTGTATTGTCATAACTTCTCAACAATGGACCAACTGGTAGGAGCTTTGGAACACAAGATAATGTACTAGGTTCAAGTTCATATGTGGTGTTGCAAATGCACCACTTAGCAAGATTTGAATTCTGCATACAGTGCACCAGATACTTGAATATTTTCTTCTCTGTTGTTGGGTTATAGACGTTGGACCACCAAATTGCTTCTGTCTCCATCGAAGGCATGCTTGGTGATATTTGAAACGTCCCTTTTGTAATTGGAAATCCTACAGTGTCAACAAAAACAGAGATATTATGTCTGATATGACAGAACAATTTAACCTATTCATTTCCTAATTTCACAAATAGAAAAATTGATTAGTGACCTGTTGTGATGTACATACCATTAGAATCTATGATGCCATCTTGAATGAGCTTAGGGATGTTGTATTTCAAGGCGAACATAGCTGCTGATGCTGTGCAGAAGAAAATTCCTTTGATTCCCAGCTTTCTCCCTACTTCCAATGCCCATCCCATTATGACATCAGCAACTATGCATGTGATTCGGTCACCACCATTCACATGAATATCTTCTATGAGCTTCTCTAGCATGGAAGGCATGGTGCTTACTATAGAATCACATAGCTTGCCCAAATCACTTCTGTCATCATCAGCTTCTAAACCATCAGGGATTGAAACCAGCTTTATGGTTGCTGATTCTTCAAGGCTTTCTTGCTTTCCCACCGAACTCATCACCCTCTTGTGGCTGAAATCTGTGTTCACAAAACTGATTTTGCATCCATGTTCAACCATCTTTTGTGAGAAGTTCATGAAGGGATTCACATGTCCTTGGACTGGAAATGGTACAACCAACAGATTTGGATTCTTCATCTTGGTTGCCTTGCCTTTTTTGTTTTGTTTTGGTTGAGGCTATACTTAACACTATATGGGAAGCTCAGTGGTTTGCACTTCTCATATACTAGGTTGTCTGTATGCTGAAATAATAAATAAAAAAATGGAAAAGATATGTAAAGGAGAGTAGTAGTGGTTTATTTTAATATTAATAAAAGCAAAAACAATATAACTTTACTTTGTTATTTGGATAAATCTTGTTATAAATTTTTTTAGGAAAAAAATTTTAAATCAATCTTTTGGTCCTGTAATTGAACAAATTTCATATTGTTTATCTACTTAAAGATAACTATTTTTAGGATTCCTGTCTGTATATATCACTTTAACTTCTGTCTCTATAGATTTAGACAATAAAAACCAAACAAAGTTAAAATATATTAATAAAAGCTAAAAAAAAGGATAACTCAAATGTGTATATTCAAATGACTGATTTTTAAATATGATCAATAAAATATGAAATTCTACAATTTAGGATTAAATAAATAATTAAATAAAAATTAAAATGAAAAGAATTTTTTTTCTGTGTTAAGTCAGCATCGTGTCACATGATAGTGACAGTGTCACATGTTATTATCACATATATTCACTTGACATGTGATATTTTTTTTAAATTTATATAAAAAATAAAAATTTAAAAATTATAAACTAACACGTGACTTATCTTTAATGTTTGTTATGATAATATTAATAAAAATAACTAAATTATATTGCATTTTTAAAAATAAAAATTTAATTAAAAATAAAATTGAAGATCCAATTTAGATTTTTATATAAAATTGAAACAAAGACCTAATTAAACCCATAAAATAATTTGTCAAAGTTTTCTCGTATCAACTTCTTAAGAAAATATTCTTAATTTAAGTGTAGACTAATTTATATATACAAATGATTTTATTTACTGTGTTTAAAAAATGTTAATGATGGATGTTATCTCGAGCACGCTGCGGACAGCGCAAAACTTGGTAATGGTCAGAGGATAAGAACGAGTTATATAAAAATATTATATATCCAGATCGTGAATTGTGATTTTTAAAATAACCCTGATATATAAAATAATTTATACACATCAAACTAGGGATCGGGTCGTAAAAAAGAAATTAGTTTGTTATCTATTTGTTTACTTGTCAGGTATCTGTCTAAAAAATATCTATGGATATTTTTAAAATATTTGATATTCGTAAATATTTAAAAAAAATATATTTTATAAATTTTTTAATATAAAATTATAAAAATAAAACATAAATTAAATTAAATTTTAATCATAATTAAATTTGACATAATAAAATATACTGTTAATTTAATTATAATTAAACTTAATTTAATAAAATATAAATTAAATTTTAATTTTTTTCGGATAACGAATATCCGCGGATACCAATAGTATGATACTCACACCAATTCATTTATTAGTGGATATTAAAATACCCGCTACCTATGGATAATAAATATTCGTCGATATTAACTATCCGCCGCAGATTTTATCCACCGCTAATTTTATCCGCGGACACGGATAGCCATCCCTATATCAAACATACAATATTTTTTTTTTTTTTACATATTATCTCAACCGGATATACTATTAAATCATAATCGGTAAGTAAAAGTTTGAATTTCTATTTAGAAGTCAAATTGAATTAAATGTAAATATATTTCTACAAATGATACAAGAATCATTTATAATTTATTAAGACTTTTATGTTACTTGTTATTAAATTATTGTTAGATCATTTTCAATATTTAATGTAAATTATGTTAAAAACTTTATACCAATATAAATACGGTTTAAAAAATGTATATATAATTATAAAGCAAATAATTATAAATGAAAAAGAAGATTAATTTTTTTATTGACCAGTTGGTACTGAAATAACAAAATGTCAACGAGATCAGGATGTTAATTATTAAAGTGATTGAGCATCCATCACTATGACCTCTGATTAGGTTATGATATTCAATGTCTATTGATATTTTATTTTATTTTAGATATTTATTTATCTTATTTATGTTGATTAGGTTAAACTTTGTTAGACATGAATCTAACATCTTAAAAATTCATGACTTAAAAAATTCACCTATTTATTTATGATTGATATTCTTTTATACTTTGATTTGAATTAAAATTTGTTCTAAAAAAAATAAATGTACCTAAAAGAAGGTTATTTTTTTTAATCTCTATAGAGTTTAATGTTCATTACCGTTTGACTTCTCTCTAATACAATTTATCTATCGTTGGTAATATATTACTGACAACTTTTATTAATTCTCGAAAAGTTAAAATTATACTCAGGTTAAACCATGAATTTTGATGTAAATTTTTTTTTTTCAAATTTTAATAACATACCATTACTTCTTTCATTTATCATACTCTTACGGATGAAGAAAGCCACCTATACATATTATATTTATAACTCAAAGATAAGGTTAGGTTAATGAATATAAAATTACAAAATAACATTATGGACAAGATTATTTTAAAAATACTTCCAATCACTTTATAATCGTCATGGATATAATTACTATTAAAAACAAGGCTTAAATACCTTTTTTGTTCTCATTTTCGTAATATTTGTTGTGGATGGTCCTCTTTTTGACAGAATGTTTAAAATGATCATCATTTCTACCAAATGTTTAAAATGGTTCTCATTCTCGCAATTCGTGTTTTATTTGGTCCTTTTTTGTAACGTCGTTTAAATCATTAACGGAGCATTCTACATGTGACACACAATTTGTATTAGGGTGTGTTACGTGTACTGTACATATGGCTAATTAATGTTAATTTTCCAATTTAGTGGAAATTTTGCAATTAGGGAAATTTCTTCATCTTTCTTGAGTTCGGATTTATAGAGGAAGCCGCTAATACTTGCCATTTCATCATTGGATTGCAGTTGCGCTCTTCATTTCAATTTTCCAATTAATCATCATCAACGAGGTAAGTGGGTTAACTTGTACCACACCTGTACAATACACGTAACACACCCTAATACAAACTGTGTCACCTGTATAATACACGTAACACACCTTAAACCACTTACCTCGTTGATAATGATTAACTGGAAAATTGAAATGAAGAGCGCAACTGCAATCCAATGATGAAATGACAAGTATTAGCTGCTTCCTCTGCAAATCCGAGCTCAAGAAAGATGAAGATGAAGAAATTTCTCTAATTGCAAAATTTCTCCTAAATTGAAAAATTAAGGTTAATTAGAAAATATGTATAGTATACGTAATATACCTAATACAAACCGTGTCATGCTCCGTTAATGATTTAAACGGCGTTATAGAAAAGGACAAAACAAAACACGAATTACGAAAATGATGATCATTTTAAACATTCGGTAAAATGAGGACCATTTTAAACATTCTGTCAAAATGAGGACCATCCGTAACAAACACTACGAAAATAAGGTATTCAAGCCTAAAAATAAATATTGATAACTATGATTTTGTTTAAAAATATTATTGTATATGTATTTACGATGATTTTATTAAAAACGCTGTGATGATTATGATAACGGTTGCTAATTTTATATATTTTTAAAATATTTAGTTTGTTTCTGTTGTTTTTCTTCGTTAAACAATTTGCATATATAAACAATAAGTGAGATTTAACAATATCATATAAAAGTAGAAAACAAGGATGAAATTAACTGTATAAAAAAGTTATAAATAAGTATTTATACTGTGAAAGAGTATTTTTAGGGGTGTAACAGTCTTACCAAATTTTGTTCTTTTAGAATTCTGAAGCCGCTTCCTACATTTCATCTACATTTTCATAAAATTGTGAAACAACTTATTTGTTTTTATTTTCTTTCTTCTTCTTCATCTTTCTTCCTTTCTATTTTTCTTCTGCCAGTGCACTTTTCTCGTTACGTGTAATTTAAAATACAAATTTTATATTCTAAATTATGCAATTTAAAATATATATTTTTATTTTGTATTCTAGATTATATTCCATACCATTGTAGGATTGTGCATTCCTAAATTCAATACAAATCCAATATTTGAAGATAAAATTGAAACTTTCAAATTAGGCCATTTCTTTCTGCACTTCGTAATTATGATCTACACTCCTTATAAATTTGTATATTTTAAATTGTAATATTTGAAATACACATTTTTAATTTTGGATTTTACATTTCGAAATATAAAATGTAAAATTTATTTTGAATTTCAAAATACAAAATTTACATTTTGTAATACAGCAATTTACGGAATGCAGAAAGAAATACATGGAGAAGAAATGTCACCATATTATTATTGTTTACTTTCTCCATTTATTGGGCTTCCAGTGTTATATGATTAAATTAGGTGACTTCTTCCTGCACCTCCAATTATTCTTCTGCACCTTAAAAAAATTTTTAAATTCCCACTTTATCTTTCAATTAAAAGTACCAATATTTTAATATTCTATAACTAGCTCAACCTCCAAATTTTGTGTTTGAACAAATATTCACATCCAATACCTTATTATATTTCACAGATATCAACATCTGATATATAATTTTATTATTTTCGTTTATCATATGTTTAAAAAGTTTTATATATCATACGTCGACATCCTATATATACATACAAACAAATTTATATTTTATTTTTTAATTTATTTTTTTGTTTTGTTATAATATATATACATATTTTATTTTATTTTTAAAATATTTATTAATAAATTAAAAAAATTAAAATATAAATAATTTTTTAAAAAATTAACAGTATAATTTTTTTATATATATATATATAGATTAATATTTTATTTTATATTTAAAATATAAATTAAAAAATAACAATACTAATAAATGGCAAAAAGAATTAACAATTAAAAGTAGCACACTGTAGGTTTTAATTACATGAATAACATACTATTTTTCTGAGTTGGGAATTCAGTTTCCAGACATATGAATTCTTAACACCATTTTCATTCTTCGTGGAGTACACATTAGTCTGGAACCGAATTCTTTCTTTTTTTTAGTTTTTGTTTAATTTGATTTTTTTTACTTTTCGTTTTTTGTGTTTATAATAGGAAAAAGTAAAAAGTTGGCTTTTTTTATTTGTTTAATTTTCATTTTTTTATAAGAAAAGTAATATATATATATATATATATATAAGAATTTAATTTATTAATATTAAAAAATATATATTACATAGTGAAATAAATTAATTTGATTATTATTTTGTTGTTAAAAGTTTATAAATTAGACATTGATGATTTGTAGTTAAGATTTATTGTGTGAAGTTTTAAATAATTATTTTTTTAAATAATGAATTCTATTTTGATTTATTATACAATAGGTTAAGAAATGAAAAAATGTATAAGTATGAAAAATAGATTTATATTTTCTTTTTCCGAGGTACCGAATTCTGAGCCGGTGTATATATTTGTTTTTGTTTTCATTTTAAAAAAAATGGAAGAAAATAATTTAAAAGTTGGTATTTTTTAGTTGTTTAGTTTTTATTTTGATAAGAGGAGTTTAAAAGAAATTAATGTAAGAATTATATAACTAAAAATGTATAATTACATTGCGAAAGAATGGATTTGAAAGAATATTATAATTAAATTAATTAACTGATGTAAATTTTTGAATGAATTAAATATTTTAGAAATAGTATGGAATGTAATGATTATTAAAAATTATATTTTCAAAATAAAGGAATAAATAATTAATTGAAAATTTATTGTTGAAGGAAATAAAAATGTGATTGTAAAAATATATTGTCAAATTAATTGATTTTATTATTAAAATTTGATGAGTTTTACTAAATATTTGATGTTAAAATTTGTTGTGTGTAGTTTTAAATACTTTCTTTTTTCAAATAATGAATTTTAGTTTGATTAATTATGGGTATGAGAATAAAATTAAAGAATCGAAAAATGTATAAGTGAGAATATGTATGGGGAATTGGGAACCATCCTTCAACAAATTGCCGTGGCTGTTACAAACAATGCAAACTTATTTATTAGAGTTTGTATACAAACTCAAAACACGTGCAATTATAGATGAAAGAAGAGGTTACTACAAAAAAAATAATTTTTTCTATGGATAAAATCTGTACGTAAGGAACAATTCGTATGTAGTTAAATATTATCTATGGACTACATACAAAAATAAATCCGTATATAAATTAGACGTTGAAAAATTTATATATGGAAAATATTTTGTATGCAATTTTACATACAAATCTTTTTGTAGATATTAAAATCTGTAAGTAATTTACATACGAATTATTCCGTATGTAATTCTCGATGAATTACATACGAAAAAATTCGTATGTAATTGACCATGATACATATGTGTATATTCGAATGTAAATTATATATGAACAAAATCCGTATATAATATGGAATGTATTAAATACGGAATGATCCATAGATAATAATGGGGCAATTTTATATAGCTTATTCCTAATGTAAATATGTATGTAATAATATACCTTTTAAATTAAAAACTATATTTTTTCATTTCCATTTTTTTTTATATTTCCTGTCAATTGCAATGAAATTTCACCAACACCAACAAACAATATTTACTTAATCTAAATCCAAGTTAATTATAAACAACATAAAACCCAAATCAAAGATAATAATATTATCCAAATCCAAGTTATAAAGAAAATAAGTAACAACAATTCGATCTAAAAGTGCTAATATAGTTTTAAAATGTCACTTGACGGCTTGGTGCATCCTCAATTTTATTCATTTAAACCTTTTTCCCCACCATCTCGTACTCATTAAAACCAGTTGCATAAGCCCCTGAAAAAAAAAAAATAGAGAAGCCAAAAATTATCGTCAAGTCCTAATGGGAAGAAAGAAAATGAACTAAAACCTTTATAAGAACTAAGAAATAAGAAACTAAAAAAAAAAAATTGAAAAAGAAAGGAACAAAATATTACCAAAAATTCTCAAGAGGATTTTCCAGAAAAGTTTCCCTTTAATTTCTAATGCTTGAAACTGTAAGATTTTGAAACAAACCATTAAAAGCCACAATGTAGCCTGGACCGAGCATCAAACAATAAAAGAACATGATTAAAATGGGGTATTTAGTTTTATCAGAAATAATGCTATTGATTCTCGAACTCCCTAATGAAAGCAAAAACGATTCCAAAATGTGGTGAAAATTATTGACCTCCCAGAATGCTTGAAATTAAACGAACAGAGACATTCCAATATGAGAAAAGAGAAAGCAAAAAGAGCTCAAGGCTACATGACTTGACACGTGGACATATTTTTTGAAATTAAAAAAATTTAAAGAAATTTAAATTTTTTTTAAAAAAATTAAAAAAACCAGGAGCTGACACGTGGCATGTACTGTTCAAAAACGTGAATTATTTAAACATCGTTAATGAAAAGGACCAAATTGACCACAATTTGACAAAAAATAGGACCTAATTGAACACAAAACGAAAATAGAGATCAAATTGAATAAAAACAAAAAAAATAGGGACCAAATGTATATTTAAGCTTTTTTTTTTCTACAAAAACATAGGAGGCATGCCACGCCTCAAGAAAACTTATGTTTAATGTCGGACCGCTACAGTTCGATCAGTGAAACATTCAACAGACCCACAAGCAGTTGGACTAAAGGAAACTGCATGCATGTGTATTGCATTCGACACATTGCACAAAATTAACGAAAAGATTTAAGAATACAACCCTAAATAAAAGAACCTTGTTAAGATGGTTAAGTTCTTACATTTATAAAATTTCATTACATATTATATGATAGTTCATTATTCTTCGTCATTTATACTAAGTTATATTTTTTTGTAATTAAATTTGCAGCATACGCAATGATTGAACCACAATGCAACTACTATACAACATCATTAGGAAAAACAATCTAGAAGCAACAACTTGGATTGACGAAATTTCAAGAGAGCAGTGGACACTTACGTATGACTAAGGGAGAAGATGGGGTCATCTAACAATAAATTTGGTAGAAGCAATCAACTCAATGCTTAAGAAGACACAAAAATTTACCAAACTCTTCCATACTATTGACCACATACTAGATACAAGACCTACTTCACAAGAAGAGACGAGCAAATAATTGCAATGATAAGTGCTGGCCATGTATAATCTGAATATGCAATGAAGGTCCTGCAAGTTTTTTTTATCATTATTAATAAAGTATATTATTATAGATAAAGAAAATTAACTTTGTTTTTTTTTTTATCGCAGTTGATGTCGAAATAAGAAAGGAAAAATGTCATGTAACACAAGTTTAGGCATACAATAATCCTACTAAAATAAATTTTTATATTTCTAAATAAAATAGTAAAATAATAAAAATAGTCCCAAAATAGGAGTGAAAAAATTTTTGGTGCGAAAATATCATTATTAATGAAAAAAATGTGAGGGAGAATTGAATGATAAATATTAAAGTAGTTGAGCATTTATCAATATGACCCCGGATTAGGTTGTACAAGTTGTTGCGATATTCAATGTCTATTGATATTATATTTTTAGATATTTATTTATTTTGGAAAGTGATATTTTAATAGTTAAATTTTGATAATTTTCTTTTTTAATTTGAGATATTTTTTACATGATTTTAAAATATTTATATACACTTTTTTTTTTTCATTTTCTTTTAAATAATCTAATTTTCATAATAATGATGCATTTTTGTTTTATAATATTGTTATATTAATATTTTGGTTAAAATATTTTATTGGTCTACGTTTTTGTACCAAAATCTGAAATAGGTCCCTAGATTTTTTTTAGTTTCAATTAAGTTTATATTTTCGAAAATATGTAACAATTAGGTCTATTTAGTTAATATGATTTAATATGGTGTTAACGGTGTTAATGATGTGTCACATGTCCGATCCTCATTATTTTGATTTTTTAAAATTTTTTAATTTTGATTTTTTTTGATTTTTTGATTTTTTAAAATTCTTTTTAAAATTATTTATGTCACGTGTCACATCAATATTGTGTCATGTGTCAAATCAGTATGCTGAAACGTGTCAAATCATTATCTGAATCTCAATTTGGCCATATATTTGTTATTTTTATTCCATTTCAATCCATAATTTTAAAAAACTTTTCTAATTTCATTCCTCCAAATTGAGACCAAATTTAACTTTTATATAAATATTAAATGATATTTTAATTAAAATTTATATATTTATTAAATATTTTAACAATATTAAGTTTATTTAAATTTATATTTTACATTAAACTTTACTTATATTTTGTTTTAAAATTTTAGATATATTTATTTTAACTTGTTACAAAATTGGTTAAAGTAATTTATATACAAATCTTAAAATTGGTTTAAAAATAATAATTTTATAAATTTAAATATAAAATTTTAAAGCAATTTTGTAACAAGTTAGAATAAATATATTTAAAATCTTAAAATAAACAAATAGAGTTTAGAAAAAATAAAAAAAAGGTGCGTGGCACATAGTTAATGGTGTTAGTGTACTACTACCATAAATGACCTAATTGTCATGAATTTTTTAATTTAGAGACATGATTGAGACAAAAAAAGAGAGAGAGAAAGGAACTTATTTGAGATTTTCCTATAAAAATAGAGACCAACAAAATGATTTAACCTTTTATAATATTGTCATTTGAAAATAGTACATAATTTTATATTAGATCTTAAACAAGAAATAATTATATTATATACAACCTTTATTCCAACGTAGTAAATTCTACGAAATTACAAAATTATTTCAAGATTTATAATTTTAAATTTACATATTCATCTTAAATTTCGTCATCATAAAACTTAAAAATATAAATTTATTAAAAAGAATAAATCATCGGTGACACAAATGATTTATGAGGTTGAGGAAGAAAAATTCCAAAAAATTGAAGGAGGTCCAAAAGAAAAAAAACCTAACTATAATTTTAAAATCAATACATTTTATTTAACCAAAAGCTAAAACTTCATAATAATTAACCACGTCACAAATACCAAAATTATATAAATTAACCAACGGATACAAGACTCTTGTGCTATAATGTGAGAAAACAACTTTTTATTTGAAAATTCGTTGTTGGTTCTCATTATATAGAAGAAAATATTCTCCATTTTTTTTGAATCACTAAACATCAACCTTAAGCAACATTCAAAAACTGATAAACATCAAATCTCCACCCAGTTGACAATTTTCCCATCTAACCAATACAATAAAGGTGAAAGCTTTATATTACTTCCATATTGCATCCATGTTCATCACAAGTTGATCCAAAACACACACATAAAAGGAAAAAAAACCCTACCCTTTGATCCACTCGACCAATTTGTTAAGGTTCTCCGAAGATCGACCTTTGTCTAATTGGTTTTCCTTGATCTTTTCCTTAAACTTCAAAGACCTTGTTCTCATGTTCACATCACTTAGTAGTTGGTCCAATTTCTTCTTAATCTCCCACCGTGACACAACTCCATTTTCATCCAAATCCAATCCCATCCCAACCTTCAATTCATCACAGATATATACTTTGTTATAGAGTTGGTCAGCAAAATATGGCCAACACAGGAAGGGTACCCCATTACACAAACCTTCCATGGTTGAGTTCCAACCACAATGGCTAAAAAAGGAAGCTATGGCAGAGTGGTTTAGCACCTTTTGTTGGGGTGCCCATTGAACTATCTTACCTTTATTCCTTTGGAATTCATTAGGGTATGCCATGTTGTTGTCTTGTCTCACAACCCAAAGAAAGGGTCGATCGGTGAGGTCTAGCCCTAGGGCAAGTTCATTGAACTGGTTTTGGTCAAAACATGTGTGACTACCAAATGCAACATATATGACAGAAGAACGAGGTTGTTGATCAAGCCAACTCATGCAAGAGAGATCTTCTTCCCAAAGTTGTCCCATTGATCTTGTTGATGATGATGCATTCATGTTGCTGTAATTTCTCAACAATGGGCCAATTGGGAGGATCTTGGGAAAGAAGGTTAAAACCCTAGGTTCAAGTTCATATGTGGTGTTACAAAACCATAGTTCAGTCAAATCTGAAGATCTTGCACAAGCCTCCAAGTAATTCAATATTTGTTTAATGTTCATTCCCTCATCCAACAAATTCAACCAGAAAAGGGTTCCTGTGTCTATCTCTAACATGCCTGGTGATAGTTGAATTGTCTTTTTAGTTGTCAACAATGACCCTGCAATAAAAAGAATATTCAACTAGTAAGTAGCAGTTTATGGGAACAGATTTCATCATATTATATATTTACATGATATTATTTGGTAAATTTTAACAGATTTTAACAAAAGGAACATATGAAATTGAGAAAAAAGTGTTTCCCAACATAATAGGATAAAATAAAATCTCGAAAATAAATTATGACATATTCTTATTACCATCAGAATTTATGATGCCATCATGAATAAGTCTGGGAATGTTGTAAACTAAGGCAAACATTGCTGCTGATGCAGGGGAGAATAGAGCTCCTTTGATTCCCAGTCTGCACCCAACTTTCAATGACCAACCCATGTTTACATCTGCAACAATGAATCTGATATTTTCCTGTGTGATGAGGTTCTCAAGTGCATGAGGCATGGTGCTTAGAATAACATCACACACCTTTGCCAAATCCTTTCTGTGATCATCACCTCCCAACCCATCTGGGATCGACACCAACTTTATGAGTGAGTCTTCTTCATCTTGTTGCTCCACCATGCAACTCACCATTCTCTTGTGGTTGAACTCTGTGTTCAAGAAAACCACTTTGCATCCATTCTCCACCAGCTTCTGTGAGAGGATCATCATCGGATTCACATGCCCTTGTGCAGGGAATGGTAGCACTAGCACTGTTGTTGGAATGCTCATTCTCAACTATAGGGTTCATTATCACTCTCTAATCTATATATATATATATATATATATATATATATATATATATATATATATATATATATATATATATATATATATATATATATATATGTATGTATATGCAAGTGAAAATGTTGTAGGCATCGGCATCGTTATACACATCTAAATGTCTGATGACTTTTTGCTTTTGTTATTAGCATATGGTTAAAGTGAGTATGAAATTTAACCTACCCGATAATGTTTACGAATACATAGTAATGTATTTTAAGATTAAAGATGTATTTAGATCTTTAACTTGACGAAAAATTAAAATATATTTCTGTCATAAAACTTTGACTTATTTTAATTTTAAATTTTAAAAATGAATTAATATAGCTTTTTAATTCAATAATATTTTTTTTTTCTTTTACGTTTTAAATGGTGTTACAAACTAGCCATTTAAATTTGAATGTATCAAATGTTGTAAAATTTTGGAAACGAAATTGTGTTAAAATTTGAAACAAAGACGGTTTGAGAATAAAAATATACTTAATCTTATATTTATTATATTATCAACATGAAGTTTTATAAGTTAATAAATAACTTTTATAATGAAAAAAATTTACAAATCCTTCCAACATATACAATTAAAACAATTAATCAGTCCTTAATATATTGAAACAATTATTGAGTTGTGGTGCAAAAGTTCAAATCAACTCTTCCTGTATGAATTTTTTTACTTTCTTATTAAGCTTATAATTCATTAATCTGATTAAAATATTTAGCAATTTTTTATGTTAGTTGAAAAGTAATTCAATATTTTAATTTGACATAATTGCAAAATGAAAAGAGGGAGAAATTTTATATATAAAATTTTGGTACAAAATGATGATATATAAGAATTATATGGATTGAAATATTCTTTTTTAAACTTCTAAAGAAGATTAAGGTAAGTGTCTTATCTCTCAGACAAATTAGAAATTGATTTTCTTTGAAAAATGTATGCTTTAACTATTATGTTTAGTGACGGTTAAACATTTCACTGGTACTATTAGTGAATTACAAGTCATTTACATAGTGGACAATTAATTTTTATTTTATATTATTATTATTATTATTATTATTATTAAAAACCTTATTATTCATTCATTTTCCTTTTAAAGTGTTTATTCAACAATATTAAGATATAACTATTTGTACAGCGAAACAATTTTTTTAAGTATAAGAAAGCTATTATAAAAATGATTATATGAGGAAATTATATTACTTATACTCCTTTTAATTTTAAAATACGCATTTACATCCGTATTATTTAATGTAAAATTAAATTCATTATTTTAAATAAATCATACCTACCAAACTTTCTTTTTAGTATATATAGAGTATTATCCTGCCATCCTAAATTTTTAGTCAAAAACGAGAGGAAGAAAGGATTATATTAACTGCAAAAACGTTTACATGTCACTTTCTTATATTATGTTAATGTTATTGTCAAGTAAATATTTGGAAACACAATAACTTACCTATGAGACTCATCATGCTATAAGTAATTAACTTCATTGAACACTTTCTGATATTTTAGTGAAATTTGTTCAAATCTCACAATTTGATGCCGAAGGAAAGATACATCTTTAATGCCCATCTCTAGACACAATTTGGGTAGAGTTATGCTCTATTTCTCCTCCTTAGTTACCAAACAAATAACCCTAAAATAGGTAATTGATAAAACTGCACCAAGAAAATTATTAAAATCTCATAGTATATATACTACAAGAAAATGCTTCGTTAGTAACATATTTTAGTAACAAAAATTTGTTAGTCATTACAGTGACCAATTTAGATATCTATTTAAAAAATAAAAAATTAATGGTTATTAAAATAGTCACTATTATAAAAAAATTATAATTGGTCACTAAATTGGCCATTAATTAACTAGAAACCAATTTAGAAACTAAGTCATTTTAGTAGCGAAAACCTATGTAGCTAATTTTTAGTGACTAATTTCCTTTGGTAGCAAAAACAATGGTCACTAATTTTAAAAACCAATTTAGTGATCAATTATAACTTTTTATTCATAATAGTGACAATTTTAGTAACCAATAACTTTCTACTTTGTAAATTGGTATCTAAATTAGTTACTATAGTGACTAACAATTTTTAACTACTAAAATTGGTTAATAATGAAATATTTTCTTGTAGTGATAAAAGAAGTAAATATAAAGGACATACAATCAAAGTAAAAAATATATAACAATGAACATTTAATCTAAATTTAATATAGAAATTAAAAACTTTTTCAAATATAGTTATATGTATTGGTGGTTTTCTGTGAGTATTTATTAAAAATTCTACATAATTAAGTAATGTTAAAAAAAAAAAGTATAAAACTACTGGACTTGATTTGAGGATTGTCATTACCTTCAATAATGTATGTGAAACATGAAACTTGGTTAGTTATATGTTTGAGAAGGTTTTCAGTTTTTTACACAAAATTTATATATATATATATATATATTTATATATATATATATATATATATATATATATATATATATATATATATATATATATATATATATATATATTCTTGATGTAAATTAATTTTAAATATTACTAAGATTTAAGATTTGATCATTTAACTAATTTGGCTTATTATTTTAAAAAATAACAAATAAAGGTGTATCATAAAATACGAGAATGATAGTATTACTATTCATTATCACTATTGCTACAACCAACGTATAAAATGATGACATGTGAAGATGTTTATAAAGGAGTAAATGTGACCTATCAAGAAGAAATAAAAACGACCTATAAATGTCTAAAGAGACAACTCATAAGGCCACTTGTAACAACTTACATTTAGAAAAGACGATCTATCAAAACATCCATCAAGAAATAAAGGTAATTTATGAGCTGTCCATAAAGAAGTTAAATGACTTATCAAGATGATCTATCAAGATTTAAGATTTTGGATTTATGATTTATCATAATTCTAAACCCTAAAAATAAAAATGATGAACAGTCATGTATTAAGCCGAGACACTTTAGGCTGAGGCTAAGAGGGCTAGGGTGGGTTATGATCAAAAGGCTTCGAATCATGTAATAAAAGAGAAACATTAAAGTAGGGATTTTGGATTGTAATAGGAATTTAGAAAGTCACGAGTAGGAAATAGATGAACCTGAAAAGTAAAGAAATGAAAAAATATTTTTACCTAATCCGATTCTATACTCTTTTAAAAGATGTTATAAAGATAATAAAGAAAATTTCATCTAACGAAACATATAACCGAATAAATCATTTTAGGAACTCCTCCTAAAACCCATATTTACCCCCTTCAAAAAGTATCTGAAATAGGAATATAGACCGATAATAAATTATTTGAATCGATCAAACCAATAATGCCTAAGGAAATAAAAATAAATAAATTAGGGAAATAGAATAAGAAAGCTAAAAAAGAGAAAATCAAATAAATTATATTAAAATTGAAATTAAATATAGGAAAACATAAGATAAAGAAAATTAGTAGAAGTATTAAGGATATTATCATATGCGCTGAAATACCTAAAACCTTTTGTGGTAAACTCATTTAGATAGAATTACCTCATGAAGAAAGGGTTTAGAGAAAGTAAAATTTGAACTAAAAATTAATAAGACCTAGTAAGTACCTCTAAAGTTTCATTGCTTTCTGGTGGAAAAATTCATTATCAATTAAGAATATTATCGTCTTTATTTGAAATAATCACCCTATTAACATAAAAATAATATTAACACAAAAAAAAAAGAATGTGAAAACTCCAAATACAAAGAAAAACCATAATCGTAGAAGAATATAACATGAAAATTCCAAATACAGAGAATAATCACTATGTGTAAATTTATACAACACACAAAAAACACTTTCAACCCTGAACCCCAAGTACACCCACACTCTCCAGAGCAAGAATTTAACTACACCTCATAACATCCTACTACAAAAGTATAAGAAAAGTCAAACACTAGCTCAAAGTGTCTTTGACTTGGAACAAGGAACATCATGGACTTAGTCCATTATATAGTCACTAACACCTACCCCCTAGGTTATCTTAGGTGATGTGAAACTTTTCAAGATGTATTATTTTTATCGGCCCAACATTCTCCACCTTGATTGAATTAAGAACATCTTCATTACCTATACCAACAATCATACCCTACCATAATGAGTATCACTTGGAATCAAATTGTCCCGAGAATTTCCACTTAGAATCAAAATGTCCTAAGAATTTCCACTTGGAATCAAACCATCCCAAGAATTTCCACTTGGAACCAAACCATCCCAAGAATTTCCACTTGAAATCAAACCATCTCGAGAATTTCCACTTTGAATTAAGTCATCCCAAGAATTTTCATGCACCCTACATCAATGATAACTAATGCTCGTGTATAATCACCACACACCTTGCATAAATATTAGCTACTACCTGCGCATAAACACCATACACCCTTCGTCGGAACCATGCCGCAACCCATTATACAAAACCACTGAACTTATGAAAAGCCACAGATCGAACATCGGCACTTTGCAACCACTGTGCCATTTAAATCCCTCGCCAGAGATGCTATCCCCATTGACGTAACACTTGCTGACATAACACCACCATTGGCTCTTGTTGGAATAGATCTGTAAATCGTAGAGCACTTCCTCCACGCACATGCCGTAAACCATAACTCACCCAAATCAAATCTCAATTGTACATCACTCACCAAGCCATGCAAGCACCAACTGCGACTTCCTCTACAAATCCAAGAGCATCTCGCCACACGTGAACTCCACTGCAAATCTAGCACGACTCATAGTCCTTGCACCTCTACGAACCTAGCTGCAAATTCACTGCATCAACACAACACTATTACAATGATCCTTTGATCATATTTCTCGTTGCAACTTCAAAAAACAAGGATTATTCTCCAATAACAAGGAATTAGTCTTTTCTGTTGTGGAATATCCAACTATACTGTAACAATAGAGCATACTAAGAAAAATCCTTCCGAACCATAGCTCTTGATACCACTTATTTAGAAAAACGCATCTTCAATTAAGAATATTATTGTCTTTACCCTCAGAAATCACCCTATTAATAAAAAAAATAAGATTAACACAAAGAATACAAGAATAGAGCATGGAAACTCCAAATATGGAGAAAAACCACAACCACAGAGAATAATTACTGTGTAAATTTGTAGAACACACAAAAAACACCCTCAACCCTTTGACCCCAAGTACACCCACACTCTCCAGAGCAAGAATTTAACTACAGCTCATAACACTCTACTACAAAAGTATAAGAAAAGTCAAACACTAGCTTAAAGTGTCTTTGAATAGGAGCAAGGAACATCATGAACTTAGAGCCCATTATATAGTCATTAACACCCACCCCCTAGGTTATCCAAGGAGATGTGGGACTTTTCAAGATGTATTATTTTCATCAGTCTAGCATTATATTGTTGCAGGTGGCATCAGACTAGCATTATTTTCATCAGTCCAAGTGGACCGGGTCACAATCGAATCGTGACACTTGAGCTCTTACACTCTTAAATAAATAGAGTTGCGCTATGACTAATGGTTATAGTTTTTGGACTAGTGATAAGCACTCATCCTAATAATTGGTATCAAAACCAAGTTCAAGAGTTTGATTCCAGCTAAACAATTGCCAAAAGATTATTATTTTTTAAATAAAAAAATGAAAAATAATTTAAACCTTTTAAATAATAAATATTTGTTATCGATAGATTACCCTCAGTTATTAATATTATCTAAAATAAATATTAAAAATAAACTACAACATTTAGTTAATATTAATTTTTTTATTATTATTATATATATATATATATATATATATATTTAAATTAGCATTAAGTAAACTAATAACAGTAAATATATTTACTTTATTGTTTATTTAAATTTACACCAATTAGACTTTGAGACATAATAAGACATTTAAAAACAAAATCGATTAGCTGGACATAATAAAATATATTAAATATTTTTTTAAATTAGTGCTAGTTTTTTTTTTTTTTTTTATGTTCATTTCCTGAAATATTTCCTTTGTAACGTACATTTAATTATTAAACGAAATTAAAGGAAACGTCACGTAAACAATAGTGCAGTAGCGTAGTCTTGGGGTCCTTAACCCAACCCCTATAACTTGGGCACACCATGATGTCAACAGAAACTAGATACAAGTTAACAAAGAGTGTAGAGTAGAAATGCATAAAGCGATACATGGGCCATAGCCCTAAAGAAAACACGAAGAAAATAACTCCAGCCCAGATGGCTAAGCAGCGGAATCACCATTCCCTTGTTGGCCACGAGAATCTCGCCCATATGCTTCATCAATCAAATTGATGATCATCACAAGAAAGAACAGCCACATACAATACAACCATACAACAAAACGGGTAAGCTAGAGCCAATAACATATTCATCATATAGTCAATTATATTTTCACCATCCCATATCCATACAACAACCAAGCATGTCATGACTCTTCATTCAATACACTACGACTCGACTCGACTCATCCGGATACGTATAACCTGGTCGGATTCAGCGGATGCTTGCACTTGTGGTGGATACCTCTGCTCACCCC
>Ga0209589_1004774_pt1 | contig 23271 bp, 8 predicted proteins | sample CowpeawhiteBW_FD_187525 | JGI IMG/M metagenome (GOLD analysis project Ga0209589, IMG submission 187525) | Root nodule microbial communities of legume samples collected from California USA - Cow pea white BW (SPAdes) (version 2) | ecosystem: Host-associated > Plants > Roots > Nodule | place: USA...
TTTTTTTTTTTTTTTTTTTGTCTTTTCAAGAAAATCTTTAGTACTGTCTTTTGAGTCCGTTTTAAACAGTTTTTTAATGACTCATCCTGTATCATACCTCTTAGGTAACGCCTTTTGTTGCGGACTTTTCTGTATTCTCCATGCCAATATGATTTTGAAGCATATAGTGATGCTGTGTCTTCTGGATTACATGAATGCTATTAGGCTTTGAGTCATTTAGCTTGCTTAATTCTTGATTGTTGGAAGACATGCAAGCAGAAATTGTTTCATGTTCTTAACTGTTGGAATCTGTACTCATCATCTAAGCATTATTTTTATTAAAAAGATGATAAACTGGTGGTCCCCATCAGTAATAAATCAAGCTTGAAATTTCATAATATGAATGGAACTTGGAACTGAGAGCACAATCCTGTTTAGTGCTTAGAGCATGCCAAAATTTATATTTTCTCCTGTGCAGATCGTGGAGTGTGTTTGTTACATGTATATTATTTTGTTCTATCTATATACTGCTACTGCTGTTGAGCTTGTTTGTTGTTGAACGCAGTGCTGAAAAAGTTGAAGATAAAGCCGTTGAAGAAAATTGAAGATCTATCAAATACTTTTGGTCTCTCCAGCAGATTGATCGACAAGAGAGTTGGATATCAAAAACTTATTTTTTTGTTTCCCATTGAAGTTTTGTCCGTCCTCCTATCTTATGTTTTATTGTGAAATTAATACTGAAACAGTGAAGTGACATTTTTGGTAGAAGTGTTGGTAGCTTAGGCAGTGTTTTTATGAAATATGTTTGTCAGAAAATGTTGCCGTAATATTCCCTCTAATATCATTCGTAATCTATATAATCTTGGTGGTGAATTTCGGTTTATGCATTGCTTTCAAACGTTTTATCAAATGATGTTATTGTTGAACTCAATTTAATATATATACGTATGCGACTTGGATATTAGAGAGGCCTTGTGTTAATTGTTACAGATGGCACCGCTCTCTGCCTGCACGTTACCTAGATTTTTATTCAACACAACAAATTCCAATAAGTTTTAACGTTTTATTCTCTGTGGAAATATCGGTGATTTTATTAGCAGCAGGGTATAGAAAGAGTGTTTTAAACGTAACATTGTAGCTTAAATCAGTGGACGAACGTACCATGGGCTATACTGTGACACTGTACAATTATCCTTGAACCACCTTGATTGACAAAGGGTTGTTTTCTTGCATCCCATCAACTTGGGGTGCAGGAAGAAATTTGATGAACACCAATTTACAATTATAAAAGGTAAAGTAGAAGTCGCTATTTGTCAACGTGTTTTAAAGTTCTACACATAACTTATCCATAATTTAGTTTAAGGAGGTCAACATGTTTACCAAAGTGCATCCTCGCATGATATACTTTATTAATAAATTGTAACCCTAATGATGAGCGCTAATCCAATTTCAACAAGTTTAATTGTTTTGGATAAAACTTTTAAGATGTAGTGGATTAAGCCGAATCGAATACATGAACTTTAGATTTAAAATTTTCCATGAAATTGAAATTTAGAAATATAGATTTTCGCATGCTTTAAATAAAGCATAATTATTTTGTAACTTAATTTGTGTATCTCATAATAATATATAGTAACATCATAGTTTATTTGAAGACTGAAATGGATAGTTACAAAATTGGTGCAATTCACCATAACTCAGTGATGGTCTTCAAACTTAGTTTTGATTTTAAATAATCGGACATAGATATACGATCCAAATTAAAATATTAATGTATCGTAAAGCATCCACCTAATAGTCATTTTTATTGTCAATATTTTCTTTAAAATTATAACCATTTGATAACATTTATTACTACTCTTAAAATTTCAAAATTTTAAATATATCATTTATCTAACTGATTGCTTAACGGGTTCATTTATTCACTAAACGAGTTACTCTTGAAGGTATACTCACTCAACGACTTAAGTCTTAGAACGTGAAAAATTGCTCAATGAGGTTAAGCTCATTCACTAACCAAACCTTCTTTGTCTCTATATCTTTTTCGAAATTTACTTTGGTTCAACAACTCATTCACTCTTTCAACGACTTTGGCTCTGGGAGTTTATTTTAATCAAGCTCTCCCAACAAAATCTTGTAGAGCTCTCAATAATTCTATTTTTAACTCTCGCTCGACAGATGTTTGACTCGTCTAATGAGTTTACACAAAATCATAAATAAAATACATATCAATTTGTATAATTGGCTCTAATGGGTTATTGTATCCCTTATCTAAGTCACAATCAATACCAAATCAAATTAGAATGGATCATTAGAAGCCAGTTATACAAAATGATATACTCACTCCCAATATTCCACAAGTCAAATATCAATTTAACTCATCCTCTATATTTTTCAACACTTCATAATCAATTTCATTCAATAATGTTCAACACAATTTGAACTAAATCAAGCAATTTAAAATCAAATAATCAAATAATTTCATCAAATATAAAAAACTTGCATGTTAGCAAGTTTAATCAAATGTAAAAATATTACTAGCTTCCCTTACATGGTATAAATGACTCTTAACTCTAAGAACTTTATTTCTCACAAGAAGGTTTAATTATATAAAGAAAATTTCAATTAAAAATCTAAGTGCATTTCTATGACTATAAATAAACAAATATCCACTTTAACCTATTTTGTGTCATATGTGTTGAACCATAAGTCACATGCAACTCAAAATACTAATTAGCCTAAAAAAGAAACAGATAATTAATTTACTTTGTCTTTAACTTTGATTCAATGGATATGTAAAATTCTTTGTGAAAACCACTTCTACAATTTCCAGTCTTCCAAACAATAAAAATTGAAAGAATAGGAAAGTTTTAGAAAGAATTTATAGAAGAAAATATTTTATAAAATGATCTCGATTAATAGAGATTATATATAGTCTAATATTTTAAATAATAAAATAATTGAGTGTCATATTTAAAAAAAAGAAAAACACTTTTACTTTTAAATTTTCTTTAAGTCTTCCCAGTAATATATTATTTTAATTATATTAGTGAATGTAAGATATTTTTCAAACTTTCCCCACATTGAGATGAGGTTGCATATATGTGTCAATGACATCTTTGACATACTTTTCTCACACCAAAACTGTACGTGTTAAAGCATACAGTTTGTGCTAATTTGTAGTTGCGGTGAGATAACGTGTGACTTCATAGATAACAAAGCAATCATTAAAATATCTTAAAAGTTGGATCTAAACCTAAGTTACCATCTTAAAATTGAAGTTTAACTTTAATTCAACAACAAAAATTTGTTCGTAAAATAACTCTTATATATATATATATATATATATATATATATATATATATATATATATATATATATATATATATATATATATATATACACTATTTTAATGTCGTTAATGATAAATATGCAACTACGGATACCTTTGAACTTGTTTAAATTAATAACGTGTAAATGTCATATTAATATGTATTTTTGCACAGGCCAATATTCAGGATGGTTTCAGATGCGGTTAATGTGGTAGATGTGATAGTTGGGTTCGACCCAAATGATATACTTGGTAGTGGGCTTCAAAGAGAAGGGCCCAAGGAAAAATAGTTAGGTAATGCGACGCCAAGAATCCATTTTTTAACATTTTTAAATTGGATAGTTTGTTCCTGCACCCTATCAAATTTCTTTCTACACTCTTTCATTCTGGATTTCATTTTTCTAAACGCACTAAATCAATTTCGAAAATATTTTTCTGGAAAACACTCACCATACACTCAATACTTTTATTCCGGACAAAATTGTCCAAAACTAGTTTAGTTCGTTTCAGAAAATAAAATAAAAAATAATGGGGTGCAGGGAGAAACTTGATAGGTGCAGAAACGGCCTTTAAATTGTTATATTGGATCCAAAGCCATTCCCATCTTTGAGGCCCATCTTTGAACCTTACCTCCACTTCGTCTCTTATTTACGTCACTTCACATTGGCCAATTATACAACAAATTTATTCATTAAAAAGAGGTAAGTAATGAATTGCGTAACCTATTCTTTCTTTCAATGAACTTTGTTTTCGGGTCAAACACGTTTCTTAGTTGAAATTTGCCCTATACCCCAATTTATTTTTTGGATTCCTTATTAGTTACAGCTATAACCTGTTTATTAGTTTACTTTTAATAATTTTCTATTGATGCAATTACGTCCTCAAGTATCACTTCTACATGAATTAGTTTCTAGACATTCTCATCGAATCAAATGTAAAAAAGTTTCAAGCAATTTATCTGTGTACTAAACAAGTTTATGACGCATTAAAATTACTAAGTAACAATTGGATCGCATACCATCGCCATTATCAGCTACAGTGTCACCCTCGTTCATTATCAACCGCTCTTTCTTTAAAATAAATCTTCAATGTTATTAAATTTGTTCATTATCACTATATTATATATAGGTGTAGTTAATTGTCATCGTCTTCGTGTGCTTTTTCTGTACTCACACAGTGGCACCATCGCCGTATATTAACATATGTAGTTGGTTAACTTAAGAACATAAATATAATTATAAAATAAACCCATCCATTTCATTCCAAGTTTTAGCCAAAATGTTTTCTTTTTCTACCCAACGAATACAATATCGTGCCATTCCACTATCCTGGGTTGTCTGTATTTGAAGTACCCATGGCTTTTTTATTTATTTTTTCGAATCAAATAAAACCCATTTGCTAAATGTGCGTGCCTGGTCTCTGGAAACGACAGTGTATAAATGTCTATACTTTGTGTCGTTTAACCTGAAAAATTCCAAAGGCTATAACAATAGAGAGGGAAAGGTGTTTTGATAAAGCTTCGCAGGGGATTGAAATTTCACATCGACATGTTTCACAAATCCCATGCCATATGTGGAGTTGATGAGTAAAATTAAAAGGGTACAACTTACTTTTTCCCCAAAGTGCTATCACTACATGAGCTTTATTAATCAAGATTTGCATGCTATGCTACATGAATATTTAGAAAATAATAAAATTAAAACATTACCTGACTTGGCCTCTGCCCCTGCCCATGTTTAGTTTGCTTGAATATACTTAAATGGTGGAAAAGTGAGCAGTTCAAAAATCAATGGAGTTGCCCTTTGTCGTCTAGGGCTTTTTGCTGTCCAACTTGTCATGTAGTTCTTGTATCACAGTTTTCAAAGTTTCAACTATTTTGCAGCAAGAACAGCCACAAAAGGCCGAGAAAAAAAAATGGCCCCACACAATCAATAATTCATGAAAATAGAAACATAGCTAAAGCATTATATCATGGAAGGGGCAAAAAGGTATGACCTCTTTCGGAACTTGGTTGGCAGAGTCCCAATGACACTATCTAATAATTTAAATAGCAGTTATGTTGATTTAGATGGATGATAGACACGTACTTGAAAAGGTACTGCAACGGGGCAAAGACCAACAAGAAAAATTTAAATGAATAGCACCGAGAGCACAAACTGCTATCTGCTATTAGAGTATGGAGAAACCGGAAAGTACAAGTGACTAACATTCTAAGAAAGAAATAAGAGAAGAATTTACAAGGCATCAAGTATATCCGCAGAAGACAAGAATAAAAATGATGTAATTCTTGGAGTTCAGCAGCATAATTTAACAAAAACACCGAAAGAGAATAGCTAAGGAAGAAAAGTACTATATGATTAAATAAGACAAACTTGAGTATGAAAAAACATAGCGAAATTCAGTATCACTCATTTCATGAAAGATGCCAACTTGAAGTCATTCCCTGTTACCATGCAGGTGTTGCAGCTGAAGTAAGCTAACACTATCATCGTTAATACTGTCCATACTGCAATTGTTGAGGATAACCAACTAGCTTCTTTACGAGAGGGATGAGAGCAACCAAAGCAATTTGAAGCTGTTCTGAACTGTTTAATCGAATACTTATTTGTCCTGCCCCTCGATTGTTCAAATTTGCCCGGGCAACTAGGTTCGTATGTCGTCCAACTGGGATTTGAGATTGCACATTGCACCCAACAGCAAGATCTCCATGCCAATCCATAACAGAGAGCCCGAGAGTAGATAAGAAACGACCCAAAGGATAATCTTTATCTCTCAACTGGGCCTCCAAACTGCCACCATAAGCAATGTCGTTGCGCCCTGCCATTGCACCACCACTGATAACCACCTTGAACCGCTTACTGGCAACCAATTTGTCTTCAATCTTAACTCCGCCTGATAAGGCATCACCAAGCAAAGTAAATGAGAGACCAGCGGTTGCCTTATTTCTTCTAAAATTAGTAAATCTTGTCTCACTGCGTAATGTATAAGCCAAGTCCTTGCCCACGGTCTGCATGTCAAAACCTAATGAAGTTGCTTTCCCTTCCCCGTGCTTAACTGAGCCGGCTACTTCCATCTGAACATTAGCATCCTTTTTATCTTTAGTAACCTGACCCGTGAAAGACAAAGGTATCCTGTCCTTGACAACGAACAATCTTTCTACATTCAGGCCTTCATAACCCACATCATGATCCCATCCATGAGTTTCTAGAACAGGTCTAACAAGCCACTGGTTTGACGAATCGAGATAACGATATCTGTGAGTGGGGTTATCAGAATCAAAAGATGCAGGAAGGGCCAAATCTGGCATCGGAACAGGAACAGAAGCTGCACCACCACCTTCTTCCTCCGCATTTTCACTGTAATCACTAGGTAGATCTTTTGCTGCTTCTGCCATTTTCTTCATCAATTTCCGTCGCTTTTTTTCTTCCTTCAATTGTTTCTTCATTAAAAGCTTCTCCCTGTACTCTAACTCATCAAAATATGCGTTTCTATGAGCTTTAGACAGCTTTTCCACCTGGGCCTTTGTTAAAGGTTTAAACGGCGGCAGGTCATCATGTTCATTCTCATCATCAGACTCTGATGCCTCATCAAGGTCATCATCAAGACTGTCCTCATCACCAAACTGCTCCTCTGGCAACTTTAACTGTGGTCGTGATTGGAGAAGGGTTGACAAAAGAAAAGGTAATGGAGGCGCTCGTGATCGAGCTATATAAGGCTTCCCAGGTGGACTATCTTGTAACTTAAGAAGAGCATTTGCTTCGGCCAGAATTTTAGAGGCAAAAGATAGAAGTAACAAATGAGGCTTCCAAACCTGGCCATTTGGCAATACTCTCTGGCCAGCCCTGTTTGTTCGGCAAGCAGAATGGTTCTCTACCAAGGATACAGGATTCATGAGACGCATGTCACCAGCTGCTTGGCGAATGGCTTGCTGCACAACATGAGAACGCTGAGTAACAAACATGTCATAACTGGAAGCAGTGCCATTGGGGCCTTCAGGAGGGGCAGATGCTGCATGAGTCAGAACCACAATGGCATTGAACCAAATGGATGGCCCAAAAATTTCCGTAATTGTGCGTAAGAGTGGCATGTCACTAAAATCCCTGCTTTGCATATCTAACCTATCAAGATACAACACAATATCAGGAGGAGTTTTCTTAATGAAGTTCTTAACAGAGAGGAGGATCTTCTCGTTGCTTCGCTGGTCTGACCAGGAAGGTAGAAGTCCTGGTGTATCAATGACCCGTACCTTAATACCCTGTACTGTTCCCACGACATCCTGAACCTTCTTGGTTCCCATACTAAAAGCACTGGTATTAAACTTAACCTCGTCAAAAATAGAATTGATGGTAGCACTTTTACCAACTCCAGTCTTTCCAAGGACCATTATTGTACAAGAGAAATCAAGTGGCTCCTGACCTGCAGCTTCAAGCTGCTCAGCCATTGCACTTGCACGGTCAAAGCTAAAAGCACCAACGCGGCCCCCATTCCTTCCTCTTAGTTGCTCAGCGAGTCCTAATCTATATAAAACTTGAGCTACAACAACATTATGGGGAGTTTGCCCAAGCCTATGAGCCAACCGTAAAAACTTCACCCTGATCATCTGAAGTTTCTCACGTGTCTCGTCATACTCCTCAGCCTCCCCACTCGAGGAATCCTCCATTTGCTGGGCTTGAGCGTTAGACACAGTACCATTAGCACGAGGCTGCTGCACCACCCGAGATGCAGGTTCCAGCAATGGAGCTGCACGACCAAGGCCGGCTGGACGGACAGGAGTGGGCCCAGCACCAGCAGAATTTTCAGGTGAAGGACGAAGAGGAGGAGGCCCAGGATCAGCCGAAGAAATATCTGCGGAAGGTTGATCAGGTTGCTCTCCAGTCTCCTCTGTGGTTCCTGTCTCTTTAATAATCTTCTCCTGTATCCTTTCAGGTTCTTCAACAACATAAGAGTTCTCATCATCTCTATGATTTTCATCTGAAATCTGAGCTTGATCATCTTTATAAGTTCCTTCTTTTGGATCAGTTGCACTACCCCCCTGAATAGGCAATGTCTCCTTAGTTGAGGGATCATGCTTATTACTTCCTTCGTTCGGATCAGCTGCACTACCCCCCTGTATAGGCAATGTCTCCTTAGTTGAGGGATCATGCTTATTACTTCCTTCGTTCGGATCAGCTGCACTACCCTCCTGTATAGGCAATGTCTCCTTAGTTGAGGGATTTTCCAAAGAGGATGAGCTTTCATCTTCGGCATCACCATTTCCATAACCAGTTAATTCAGCATTCTGAATGCTAGGGGCACTGGTTTCTTCGCCATTTCTATCCTCATGGCTCATATCAGTGCCCAGAGTAGCATCCTTCACATCCCTAGTAACTTCATCCTGTTGTGCTGAAGTCGTGTGAGCTGAAGTGGCATGTACTTCTTCACATGTATCATCTTGAATCTCACCAGAAGAATCCGCTGAACCATTTAACTTTACCTCTGTATTGCCATCTCCCAGTTCAGGATCTGCGTCCTTCAAATCCCCATCATCAGTACCTTCAGCTGGAATCACCGCATCGGATTCAGATTTGGTAATAACTTCAGTATCCAAACCGTCCTCCTTGTCAATGCTTATATCCTCCAATGTTATACCACCATTTTCTCTAGGAGTCATGAAATCAGAATCATCAAATTCAGCCTTATCACTCGTCAAACCAGAGTTTTCATCCACCACAACACCATTTTCCTTATCTGACACCTCTACGTCAGAATTTAACCCAGACTCTTCCTTTCCACCAATCCCATCATTACGCTCCAAATTATCATCCCCCACACCATTAGAACCATAAAAAAAATCTTCATCTCTAGACACTCCAGAATCAACAACATCCGGATGAACACTATCAGTTCCCGGCCCATCCCTTTCCAAATCCTGATTAGCAATTACATCAGTTCCACCCAGCTTCCCAGACTCAGAATCATCCCCAACGGCCTCCTTAGAGGAATCAGGCTCCTGAACGACATCTGGACTTTTTTCATCCACCAAAGCTGAAGCCAATGAACTACCAACGTTGGCATCATCCTGTTTATCAACTACAGCCTCCTCCGGATGGAGTTCGGATCCTTGATCATGAACCTGCTCCCGCGGCTCCATTGCCTCCTGAAAATCCTCCTCTACATCTAAACTCTTCAAACTATCGGACCCCACCACAATCTCCTCAGAAACGCCTTCACCCACTCTCTTGCTCTCTCCCTCGCCATTGGCACCAAAACCATCAGCCTCATAATCCATTACAAATACTCCGCGTCACTCGGAAACCCTAGATTCATCAAAAAACGGGGGAATCAGAAAGCCACATATAGAGGCGGCGGGGGAACCAACCAAGCACGAACAGACGCACGCACGCACCGAAACATTAACATTTCTAATTCAAGTTACAATTTACAGGTTTCATCAACAATAATAACGAATTAAAAGTAAAACGTTAGAATAAAAAAAAAGAAGAATGCGGAGAATGGAGAGTGATGGAATAAGAGATCGAATGAAGTAATGAGAAGCATTGGATTAGGGTTTAAAATAAATAAAATAACAAAGCAAAGAGATGAAACAGCGAATAGAAAAAGGAGAAACGCTAACCTGCGTGTGAGGGGTGGATTAGAGAAAGAGGGAGAGAGTGAGTGAGTTTGCGACGAGTTGGGGTAAAACGAAACGGAGAGAAGAAAGTGTTGAGTGTTTCATAAAAATGAGATGAGAGCGCTGTGTTGCGTTGTTTAGTTTTGGGTTAGCGATGTAGCAATTGCAATTGCAATAGTAGTAAAGAGGTGGAGTGAAATGTAGAGATAAGGATAGATGAACGGTGGGAGATTGGAGTGAGGGATATGGATCGAAGGGTGGAGAAGGACGCATAGGAATCGTCGTCAAATACGAAAACCACGGTGACGTGGATGAAAAGTGGAATAGGGGTTTCCTGTTATAGATTTGATTTGATCATGTGGCTTGCGTTTCACGTGGGTGACCGCGGACCTTTACCGTCCCTCGATGTCGACGCTCGCAACTTTGATTTTGGACACTCAACATCCCAACGCACAATTATTATTATTATTTAATCATTTCGATTAATCTCTTATTTTTAACTACTACTACTGTGTTTTTTTTTCTCACTAAGTTCAATATATTTTATATAATAATACTTATTAAATATACTTACTAATAATGTAATTAGAGTAGGCATTGTTTGCAATTATCATGTACAATAACTTTTCGATAAATGTACCCATTGAAGGTCACTGAAGTTTTTCTATTTTTAGTGGTAAAAATGTATAATTATTTTCGTTATTAAATTTTTCACTGATATACATATTGTGATTTGGATTAAATGAGGTTATTACACACTCATTCTACAAGAAAAGGTGATTAAATTATTTTAAGTTGTATAACGAAAGTAAATGGTATGATTGACATTTATATTTATATGGAATTAAAGTAAACTAGTTGGTGGATCAATACAGTATGCGATTTTTTTTAATAATTTTAAAAATGAATAATGATATTCTAGTTATTTTTTTATCTATTTTTAACCAATCACTTCTATTATTATTAGATTTAAAAATTGTTTAATCATGATGACGAATTATAAAATAAATTATTTTTAATAAATATTTGATTGAGCTGATTTTACATGTATATACATTTGAAAACTTCTATGTAGATCTATCTTGTGTATTTATATGAATATATATATATATATATATAAATTCGATGCATGTGTTTTTATGCATTTGTTTGGAAGGTATAAAAGAAAGTGAGAGGATACCAAATGGGAAAAAAAATTACTAAAACACATGTATTGGTTGGATTAAGGGAGATAAAGTGAGAAAAAAAGTTAATTATTGTGTTGTTTATATTTTATCGGCTATTTATAAGTATATTTGTTATTTTTTAATTGTTTATTATTGTTATAGTTGTTAAAACTGGTTTAGTTGTTAAAGATATTAATTGTTAAAATGAGACGAAGAATGAATATTTTATTATTTAAGTTAAAAATGATAAACAGAAAAAAAATGAATTATTTAAACATTATTCCATAAAAAATATTATCTCTTTAAGATATTTATCTTTTTGTGTTTCTCTGAGTTAATTAATTTTCCTTTTTAATATTTAAATTAGTCTTAGTGAAGTTAATCAAGCGGAGAATAAAAAATATTGATTGAAATGTTGTTTAATTATTTTTTTTAGTTTCATGAAAGATAATTTGCATGTTTGAATTATGTGTTCGATCGTATGCATAATTGAATAGGAAAAGATTAATTTGTATTTGTTTAAAGTTGTAATATTACCTTTAGTTTGGTGAAGTTTTTTTATGTTTGAACTTCGTGTTAAGATAAGATTCTTTAAGTTCTGTGGCATAGCTAGATTTATATGAAAGTTATCCTTGTTAACCTTTTCAATTTATTTGTTTGTTTTTTTCCGGACAGGAAAAGATGGCAAGGAAAAGAATGCTCTAAAAGTGTGAGAAATTAAAAAATATTAAAATACAAAAAACCATAATATTTTCACCCTTTGAACTTTTCTTCGGGTGATAAGAGACTTAAAGGGAAAGTATTGTTAAAAAAAATAAATTTAGTTACGAAGATTTTAAATTATAAATATTTATAGATGGATCACAGTTAAGTATTTAAGTTGATGTATATACTAATATATTAGAGGAGATATTAGAGGGCAAAGAAGAAAAAATAAAAGTTTATTTCACATTTACAACATCAGGAGTTTAATATTTTAAACCTACTTTCAAATCCTATGTAGTTCAAGTATAATCAAACAGTAAATGAGTTATTCTTTTGACAACAGATTCTAGATACAAATATCTAAAAAGGTGTTAATAAATATTTATTGACGAATATCCTTGATATTATAAATAACTTTTGGTTTACTAAACTTACAACAAATTTATTGTTCTGATGAATCTTGACGAACTTGTTTTATTATGATAAATTCAGTTAAAACTACATAAAATTAATTTAATGACATATATTTTATAAATAAAAAATAAATAATCATTACAATAACTAAGTTAACATTATTTTATAAATAAAACATTATTAACATATGAAATAATTGTCACTCTTAATAAAAAAATATAATTAATTTATAAATTGGAGTTTAAATTGATTTTTAATAAATTTATATTATTAATCATAGATTAATTGAAAACCAATTAACAACAAGTTTACGTTGATAAGCAATAACAACAACAATAAGTAATAGTTAAAATATTAATAATTAATTTTAAAGAATAATTTAGAATTTGATTCACAGATTAATTATAATTCTTTTATTAATAATAAAGATTATTTTAAGTATTAACAAATTTTATCTTGTAAATAATGTCTAACTTAGACAATGGCTAATTATACTTTTGTCTTTAAATTAGTTTTTATTTAATATTTTATTTTTTGTAAATTTTATTATTTATTGTTCATGTTTTACATAGTGCAAGGGTTATACTGTGATAATACATATTTAATTACGAATTTAAACAATGCTTCAGAATATCCTATCAATATAATTATTTCCGACCTTTAATACTAGATATTTAATAATATATATGTATATTTGTATTAGCCATTTCCTTGTCAACACTGTGAGGTGTAAAATTTTGAAAAAAAAAATAAAAATAAACATATTACATAACATTTTCATTATTTTTTGTTACAATATGTCAATGATTAATTTCATTGAAGATCTTGACAAACAATCTTTATTGATATTTTTTTTTCAGCCATGTTTTTCCATTTATAAGATTTAATCTAAAATCTTACATAAGGAGGCTCAGTTCAATACAAGTTTTATTACTTTCACCCTCTTCTGCCACTAATAATTGTCATATCTTAATATAATACTTGAATAGTTTAATTAAATTGAATACATTAGTGATGTAAATGAAGTTATGTATGAAAATTTGGTAGGGAAAATAAATTTTAGATCGTTGCTCACTTATATTTAATAAAGGTATAATTATTGTAAAATCTCATTTAGTAGTTTTTGTACTACTAAATAAAATATTATATCATGATAACCCAAAACAGATAGTAGAAAAATAGTAGGAAGGAGACTGATATATATATATATATATATATATATATATATATATATATATATATATATATATATATATATATATATATATATATATATATTACCCATACAGTCATCCAAATAACTATAAACGAACTAGTTATATTTACCGCCGATGCTAGAAAGGGTTAACAAAAACACTCAAGGTTTAAACGAAGCATGAAATAGAAACTACTACTAGATATCTACTGTCGCATTTCAACTCCTATCTAGTAGGGGAGTATCTTTGTCTGTACTTGTATATGCTCACACCAAAATAGGCGATTATTGCAAAAAGAGGAAAACACACAGAGGAAACAAACATAGGCAAGAAGGGTAAGCTAACTTAATTAAGAAAAATCATACAATTCGATAATAAGTATAAATCAGAACTTATCACATCCGTCATAATTAATCAAGCTCCCATAACACAGTATAATACACATGACTATATACTCAATATCCAGATCATGTAAGGAACATTAGAGCTCTTGGTGGCTTGCACTTGTGACGGTTCCCAAACTTTGCAGAGTTTTGACACATGGGGTTATCACCCGACCGCTCACAGGATAAGTCCCCTTCACGTCTAAGATTTGATCAAGTCCAAAAACTAAGACCTCCTGCTACTCCTCACGACATAATCCATTATGCTCTACCTAAGCGTGAATGATCATTGAAGTTTCAGGATACCAACCAAATTAGGAGTCCTCATATCCTTACACGTACACTAACTTATTCTCTAGAATTTCCCTTGAAATTCTAGCGCAACCACACCTTCTGATGATTTGATTTCATACAATCCTACCACATGTACTACCAGTCACGATAATTCATGCATAGTATAAACAAACATCACATTATATCATTTACTATAGCTTCCAATAATTAAAACAGAGGAATAATCAACAATTCTGCAGAGAAACTCGCTCAAGCTAGAAGGTCTTGCCTGGGCGAGAAGGTCATTCTCGCCTGAGCGAGACTCAAATAGTGGGCAACTCTAAAACTGAGCGAATTCTCGCTCAGGCTAAGCTGTTTCGCTTAGACAAGAGCGTCTCTCGCTCAGGCGAAACCAGCTCGCCTAGGCGAGACCTCACGCAGTTTCAGGGGTGAATTCCTGGTGTTTTCACTCAAGCGATAACTACTCGCTTGGGCGAAAATATCAGGTTCCTAATTTGTTTCAACATGCAACAACACAAGATTTTGCACAATCCACTCATACAGTGGCGGATCTTGACCAATAATTATGGGGGAACCAAATTAATATATTTAGAATTTTGAAGTTATATTTGATATAAACATCATTTTAGATATGAACACTATTTTAGATACGCTATCCTAAAGTCATCCTTTTTACTTATTGAATATTCTCATATTTGAATATGTTTTCCTGTATAATATTGTTCCAAAGAATTAATATCAAATTCATCATCACCTATAATTTTTTTAACCTTAAAAAATGACTCCTCCAATTGAACAATTGGATTATAAGTACTCAATGGATCACAAAAATTTATCACGACTCAATTAAAATTCTCAGGTTTATCAAGAACCTAAAACATAATTAAACAAAAAAAATACATAATTTAATTTTTAATAATTTTTAATATATACATTTAATTTAAAATTTTATAAAAATATTACAAAATTCAATATAAAAAAAAATTTTGGGAGGTTTGTGGCCCCTGCATGTCCTATAAAAGCTCCACCACTGCACTCATACATTCAATCACACCGTTCAAGCCCTCATACAACACTCAATCATGAACTTTAAAACCATTAGAAAGACTTCTATGCAAAAATTAAAGAAAATTGGCTAGCTTCCCTTACCTTTTAAATCACCAAGAAGCAAAAATGTTTTCAGCAAAGGAACCCCTCAAATGCACAACCTATATGAACTTAAAGTGAGAATAGGGCTCCGGTTAGGTTTTAAATAAGGAGATGCTCCAACATTCAAATTTGCAGAGAAAAGATAAAGAATTAAAGTGGACTTACAAGTATGGGAAGGAAGAACAACTTGAGGGAGAAGTTCTGCTCTAATTTCAGTGTTGCTAGCTGCAACAAGAAGAGAGGGTGGATCAGAACGAGAAATTCAGTTTTCTGGTTGGAGAGGAGTGGAAATTAAGAAGGTGGATGCAGAGTGTGAGTATTTAGGAGAGTGTGGTTCCTGTGTGTGGGCAGTGGATAGAAGAATGGGAAATAAATGGGTTTCACAATTATCATTAATATTAATTACTAAATTGAAACATTAATGTAACTGTTAATTATAGTTCATGTAAATTCAAATTATAAAAATGTCGAATAAATAAATTAAAATATAATATCGATAAATTCAAAGTAAAAAGCAATCTTTAAAATCGAAAACATTTTTAATCAATATTTATTAATTTTAATCGAATGTACCTTTATATTTACTTCAACGATAAATGAGAACATTAAACCAGAACCATAAAAGAAATAATTTTTTTACTAATATAAATATTATTTTTTAAATATCTATATATTTATATTTTATATATATATATATATATATTTTGTTCTCAACCTATTTTAAAAATACGTGTTTCACCTTTATTGTGAAGTGTTTTTCATGTAATAAATAAAATTCTACATTTTGCTACAATGGAGAATGTTTTATATATATACATAACATATGTATATATTGGATTTATAAATGAAACACAATTGTTTATAATACCTTAAGGATGAAAAAAAAAATTTATTTTGTTTATATGTAATATTTTATCATATCATATTTTTAATGTTTTCTTTTATATATATATATATATATATATATATATATATATATATTACTTTTGTTCATATACACACACATTTTGTCAAATTTAAATAATAGTTTTACTTTCTATACAAGAGTTATATCAAATTGCAAACATTGCATCTTGATATGATTCTGTTCTCAATATTCTATTTAAGTTAAGTTTTGGAATTCTTAATCATAAGAATATATTTATGAAAGTTATTTGTGATTATTTATTATAAATATTTGTCAACATGTATTTTAAAAAACAAGGAATGCTAAAATGGGTAAATAAATCTTACTTTTTTTATTTATTTCAAGTATTTATATTTTTTGTTTAATTTATATTTTAGTTTTTTATATTTTATTTGTGGTTAAGTTTTTGAATTATCAATCACAACAATGTATTTATTAAACATATTTTGGATTATTTGCTAAAATAATTTTTTAGATTTGTTTATATTGTTAAATTGTTCTTTAATAAATTATGATATATTAGAAGAATAATAATATTGAACAACGATAGACATTTTAAAATATTTATATTCTGTGATCACTAATTAAATTTATTAACGTAATCAATGCCATATATAATAAAAAAAACACTTCTCTAAATTTACATTTTTAATTAAGCCATTTATTCACACTTTAAAATTTGACATTTTTGAAAATTAATTTATTTTATTTTTAATCTGAAAATAACTTTTAAGTTTCAAATATAACAATATATTTATGAAAACGTTTAATTTACACCCAAATATTTAAAAATAATAAATAAAGTGATAATTGTGTGATTAAATGAGAAAAAGCGAAAATCAAAGTAGAAAGTGTTAATACGGTTTTGTTAAAACAGGGTTCGGGCCAATGTGCTGCTGAGCCACATTGGTTTGGACAAGATCCGCCGTCCATGGTGGCCGGAGCTAGTTCAACGAATCCACCATCGAAGTCTTCCTCAAATCTCTTCTCATATTTCCATTCATCGTCGTTGACATAGATGATGAAGTTGTTCAACTCAAACTTTCACCCTTCAAATTCACATGGTCTTTCTCTACAATGCCAATGCCAATGCCATCTCCTTCGTTCCCAACCCGCAAATCCCCCCACAACCTCTGCATCGTTAAACCCCTTAACTCCAACTCTTCCCTCTCCGACGCGGTTTCTTCTCTCGACCTATTGCGCCTCAAGGGCATTCGCTTACCCTCGCACATTCTCGCCACCCTCTTGCGCCGCTGCTCCAAAACCAGGTCTTTCCGAGAGGGCAAGTTGATTCACCTCCACTTGAAGCTCACCGGTTTCAAACGCCCCCCAACGCTTCTAGCAAACCACTTGATCACTATGTACTTCAGCTGCGGCGATTTCGTTCAGGCTCGCCAGGTGTTCGACAAAATGGACGATAGAAATTTGTTTACTTGGAACAATATGCTTTCTGGGTATGCTAAATTGGGTATGATGAAGCAGGCTAGGAGCTTCTTCTACCGAATGCCTCACAAGGATTATGTGTCCTGGAATTCAATGGTGTCTGGGTATGCGAATCGTGGCAGATTTGACGAGGCTTTGAGATTTTATCGACGGTTTAGAAGATTGGCTGTGGGGTATAACGAGTTTAGTTTTGCCAGTGTCTTGATTGTTTCTGTAAAGTTGAAGGAATTTGAACTTTGCAGGCAGATCCATGGGCAGGTTTCGGTTGTTGGGTTTTTGTCCAATGTGGTTATATCCAGCTTGATTATTGATGCTTATGCAAAATGTGGAAAGATGGAAGATGCAAGGAGATTATTTGATGATATGCCTGTGAGGGATGTTCGTGCGTGGACAACACTAGTTTCGGCTTATGCCGCATGGGGCGACATGGAATCAAGCGCTGAGTTGTTTAGTCAGATGCCTAAAAGCAATTCCTGTTCGTGGACATCTTTGATTAGAGGTTACTCTAGGAATGGTATGGGTCATGAAGCACTTGGAGTGTTTAGAGAGATGATCAAGCATCGAGTTAGACCTGATCAATTTACGTTCAGTACTTGCCTATTAGCTTGTGCCACTATTGCTTCACTGAAGCATGGTAAACAAATACATGCGTTTTTGGTGCGAAATAGCATCAAACCTAATACTGTTGTAATTAGTGCTATTGTTGACATGTATTTGAAGTGTGGAAGGTTGGAAACTGCCAGGCGAGTCTTTAATTTCGCTGGAAATAAGCAGGATGTAGAGTTGTGGAACACGATTTTATCAACACTGGCTCACCATGGCTATGTCACAGAAGCGATTATGATGCTTTATAATATGCTAAGATCAGGAGTGAAGCCAAATAGGACCACTTTTGCCGTCATTTTGAATGCTTCTAGTCATTCAGGTCTTGTACAGGAAGGGCTTCAGTTATTCAAGTCCATGCCTAGTGAACATGGTATCGTCCCTGACCAACAGCACTACGCAGGCTTAACTAATCTTTTTGATGAAGCTGGGTGTTTAAATGAATCAGGGAAGGATCTGCAGATGATGGATTCTAAGCCAGATGACCATGTTGTATGTCGATTGCGTGGGAATATAGATCATGGGAGAGAAGTAGCTGTACTCCTTATCAAATTGCAGCCACAATCCTCTGCTGCCTATGAATTACTTTCAAGTATTTATGCTGCACTTGGGAAATGGGAACTGGTTGAGAAAACAAGACATATTTTGGATGAGAGACAGGGGAGAAAAGAGCAAGCCATTAGTTGAATTGACATTGAAAATTAGGCTCACACTTCACTGTATTGGATGTGTCACACCCTCTGAACGAATCAATGTGCTTACCTTTGTGGCACTTAATTAAGTAACAACATTGGAAGACCATGTCCCAGTGCCTAACTTTAGAATGTGAAAGTTAGGGATTTTTGCCAGTGGATCAATTTTTGTAGAGACCAGGAATATATATTCCATTGACTAAGTCACTATTCTTTTTTCATTTCACTTTCTTTCTTGATGACACCGGATTTTGCCGAGTTGAACTTCCACGGTGTTATACTTATTAGATGTTTCCTCCATAAATGCCGAGGAGGAATGAGAACACTGGTAAGAAATTTTTATGAAATTCACCCATTGTTTTATTTGTATTTTACCCCCAGCTGAATAAAACAAGAAAACAAAATTACCCCGTCATTGAAGTTCCTTACTTATGCAATGCTCAGGGAAATTATATGTGGATGGATTTACAAGATGAAAATTTTATATCCATAGGAATAGAAGCTTAACAAGCATCACTGTTAATGTTCTACAAAAGAAAGATTGGATCGTATCTTGTCAATAATATGCACGATTTTAAATACATAGTGTGTTTTACAGTTGCATTTATTTTATTTTGTGTTATAAACTTTCAATTTGATTAATGTAGGTAGACGACTGAAGACTTTGCTTTATGTGTAAACCATGGAAATATACGTGTTCACTTTTTTTTTTAATATAGTAAACTTTTTATTAACTATAAGATAATTTTTAATTATTAAAGTAAAAAATATTACTAAATTATAAAATATTTTTTATAAAACAAATAATTAAAGAAATAAATATTTTTATAATTTAATATAGATGATTTTTTTATTGTAAATAATTATTTAAATTAAAAAACAATTATTAAAAGGGTAAAATTATTTTTTTATCGTGAATGATTATTTGAATTCAGAAAAGTAAATATTAAAAAAGTAAAAATCAAAAACAAAATTATATACAAAAAAAATAAAATAGTCATGAAACTCGGAGAAATTAAGTACATAAAAAAGGTGAATATCTTTATTAATAATATAAAATATATTTTCTTATGTAACATAGAAAACATGAGAGGAGACAAACATAAGCAGAAAACAAAACTTAGCAACTAGGCTGTTGGGTTTCATGACAAGTTTCATCATCACAGCAAAACCAGGGAGAAAAGTTCAACAATGAATTTCTGGTTCTGATCGAGGTAGTGAATTACGAGCAAAACTGGAAGAGATTCTCATTCTCTTCTCTATAGCCTATTACTAGTACCCATGAGAGCCTGGTTATAAAAAAAGTCTGAATCATTTGTTTATCAATGGCTGATCAAGAATTAAAATTGGTCATTCTTTTCTACTCGTGATCGTTTGTTCCCTTTTAGAATTGGTCGTACCAAGCGAATAAAAAAGCAAATACTTAGTCAGAGAAGCTTCATCAGCCACCCAAGTGGACCACCCCACAGGTCCAGAACACATCTCGATCATAACTCCTTACCAATAATTAGAGCGAAGGTTCCCACCACGTTAAACACAACAACAGGCCAATACTAATAGAGGAGTCCTTCCTAATCCAAAGCCAAAAACAATAGAGTGAAGAAAGAACAAAAGAATCATTTCATATTTCTCAACCTTTGTCCAATTCAGCAACTACATTCACATTGATTAAAGAAACAATCCACTCCAACGCCAGCATGCCTTATTATATTAAATTCCACTACCACCAACAAAGTCATAACCTGCAACAGCAACAGCTGACTCCAGCAACAGCAAAAGAAACAGGAACAACAATCTTTGATGTTGTCGTCGTTGTTGTTGTCCCTCTCCTAATCTTTGATGGGTTCCCAGGTCTCCAAACAGATTGAGAAAAGAAAAGCAATCAAAAGAGAGGGAAAAACTCTGTCTGATCTCAGAAACTCTGGGGAAGATTACCCTGGCTCAGATTACCATCCATCAGACAGAAAAAATTGGATGTCGGAACTCAACCCAGAGAAACTTGTGATAAAACAAATTGTTTGGCCTGGAACACATGATTCTGCAACGAACAAGATCGGCATCCCATGCATCACTCGCCCTTTTGCTCAATGCCAATCCTTGTCCATCTACCATCAACTTTTGATGGGGACAAGGGTCGTTGACATTCGGGTGCAAGAGGATCGCAAAGTCTGCCACGGAATCCTCCTTACATACAGCATCGACGTTGTCATCAAAGATGTCAAGAAGTTCTTATCAGAAACACAATCCGAAATCATCATCCTTGAGGTTAGAACCGAAATCATATATGTATTATAATTTATATACATCATACACGTTGACGTTGTATCTGACATGCATGTCGTGTCTTTGCGTAGGTTAGAACCGAGTATGGGCACGAGGATCCTCCCGAATTCGACAAGTACCTTGAGGAACAACTGGGGGATTACCTAGTTCCTCAGGACGATAATGTTTTTGAAAAGACCATAGCCGAGGTTTTACCAAAGAGAGTTATCTGCGTTTGGAAGCCAAGAAAATCGCCACAGCCTCCAGCAGGAAGTTCTCTGTGGAGTGAAGGGTATCTGAGGGATAACTGGATCAACACTGATTTGCCATCAACGAAGTTCGAGAGCAACATGAAGCATCTCAGCGAACAGCAATCTGTGACGTTCAGAAAATACTTCTACAGAGTGGAGAACACCGTCACTCCTGTGGCGGATAACCCCGTCGTGTGTGTGAGGCCTGTCACGGAACGCATTCATGGCTTTGCAAGACTCTTCATTAGTCAGTGCTTTTCCAAAGGGTATGCAGATAGATTGCAGGTATTTTCCACGGATTTCATCGACCATGATTTCGTTGATGCATGCGTTGGACTCACTAATGCGAGGGTGGAGGGGAAAACATGAAAAGATTAAATTATCAACCTCGTCGTTATAACTCGATTTGCTGTTTCCTTTTCTTGTTCATGGTTTGATGGGGTCGCGTAAAGTTCGAATTTTTTTGCTTTTCTTGAAGTGGGTGTTTGATGGAAATTTCTGATATGGAAAGAAGCATTGGCTTGGGCTGTGGTGTCATGTGCTGCAAACCGAATTGTTTTGAATCTGTACCTCGTTTTCTGTGGTTCTACAAACCAAAACCGAAACTGAGGTAACAGTGAAGGCAATTACAATGAAATTACAAGACAGAGAACGGAAATTACAAGATCAAAAGTTTGTTCCATTGGATTTTGTCGTCCAAAAAATTCTAGACGTGCACTCAAATCCTTTGCGACCTCTGTCTCTTGTTTCGTTCGTTTTGGTCCACGAATGCAATGCCTTGTTCCACAAGGCAAATTAAGCTGCGACAAATCAAGAAGTTACATAAAATTTAGGAATAATTATCAATAGTTGTTTTTTTCTTTGGGTGAAATTATATGAATTGTTTCTGATTCACTTTTATATGTTTTTGTTTGCATTTACAGTGGAATGGAGGAAAAAAATTTAGAAATGATAGAAGTTAAGAAAAATAATATATATATATATATATATATATATGGATGTATGTATCAATATTGTTAGAATTAAGAAAAATGATGGTTTTTAAATAATAAATAGATGTTAATGTGTCATTGCTCTAAAAACAAATGTTCAATGATGATGTTTTTCCTTGACGACTGATTAAAAACTCTGCCAGTAATATAAATAACAACAGAACTTATGAAATAAAAAGATCACATATTAGAACGATACCATAGAATTATGAGTGCAATAATTCGACGGTATTGAATCTTGAATGATTTATTTTTTGAGCGAGAAGAAACATCAATGCAAAATATTCTCATAATATTTTTTAAATGAATATCCAATAATTAATGAAACGGATGATAAAATGAATATTTGCTGCTACGATGGATCACAGAAAAACCCAACAAAAGCACGTATTGGGCTACTTGTAATGGGCCAACAGTTAAATAAATAGTTGGTAAGTGATTATTTTTAGGTATAAATACACATTTGGTACCCAAATTTTTTCGAAAAGTTCAATGTGGTACCCGAACTTTATGAATGTTCAATTTGGTACCCCAATTTTCTAAAAAGGTTCAATTTGGTCCTCTCCGTTAAGTTGGAGTTAACACCGTGTCCGTAGAGGACATGTGTCAAACCATGAAATTTTTATTTTATTTTTATTTCTTTTTTAAAAATTAATTTTTTTTTTCAAAAAGTTTAAAAAAACTGTCACGTGTCAGTTTATCATCGTGCCACGTGACAGCTTCCAAGCATGACACGTGGCAATGTAATAGTTGTTTTCAATTTAGTATCCCAATTTAAATTTTTGGTTCAATTTAGTACCCAAATTTTTTAAAATGATCCAATTTCGTCCTTTCCTATTTGAGACCAAATTAGTAAATAAGCTTAATTATAATTTATATAAACATGTTAAAATA
>Ga0209589_1004776_pt1 | contig 23269 bp, 16 predicted proteins | sample CowpeawhiteBW_FD_187525 | JGI IMG/M metagenome (GOLD analysis project Ga0209589, IMG submission 187525) | Root nodule microbial communities of legume samples collected from California USA - Cow pea white BW (SPAdes) (version 2) | ecosystem: Host-associated > Plants > Roots > Nodule | place: USA...
ATATATTTTTGTATATATATATATTTTTTTATATATATATATATATATATATATATATATATATATATATATATATATATTCTTTTAAGTGTTTTTACTAGTTTTGAATATTTATCAACTTTAATCATAATTAATCTCTATAGAAACCAGCTGGACCACTTTTAATAGAATCATTCCAATATATATATATATATATATATATATATATATATATATATTTTTTTTTTTTTTTATAACACTTATATTTCCTTTTAGTTTTATGCCTCTTTTTCTTTTTTATTATTATACATGATTTCATCTTTACTTTATTTTTAACGAACTTGATAATAAGAGAAAAGCATAAATAAATGTTTGAAAATAAAGAAAACTGTTATTTATGCTAAAGAACACTTTTTAATTTTAAACTTAACGTAAACCTCCTTTATGCTTTTAATAAAATGACACTAGTATATTTTTTTTCATCTTTGAATATATATTCATTTATCTTATGTTTTGAGTAAATTACATTTATCTTTAAGATTTTTTTTTAAATTATGTAATTGTTATATTAAAAATATAAAAAAAAGTAAGAGTGAGTGCTTATTTTAAAATTAGAGAAAATTATAACCTTATTTAGGACAAGGCTAGATTCCCTTATATTGTATATTTTTCTTGCGTCAAAAGGAAAGAATAACATGAAGAAAAACAATTTCAAGCACACTTATTAGACACTTATTAGATTTATGCTCTTTTGTTACTTGGTAGTTTGTAAGAAATGAATTCCAAATGAATAAAGAAAATGAAGGGGGGACCATATCTGATTTTGGCAATTGGTTTGGTTGGATATAGTAGATTAATCAATTAACTTTCTTCCAAAGTGTTGATTGAGAATTATAGGGTATTCATTAGAAAGTAAAACTAATGCATTGAAAATGTACAATGATACATTGGTTATATATTTTCTTAAGTTCAAGGTTTTTAAATGGAACCCTAAAATGTATTCTATTCCAAGGTTTTGACATCTAATCATAAATAAATTAAGATAGTTAACATTTTATAATTATTATTTTAAGTTAATTAATTCTATAATCTTTTATTAATGTATCTACCAAATGAAAGTAGTTTCAACCACAAATACATCTAAAAAACTAATACAAATTGGCTACAATTTTCCTACCTACAAAACCATGATTAGATATCAGAAACCATGCACCAGCTAAGCCTATAACCACTTCTAAAACAGAGCCATTGATGTTGATCAAAAGAAAAAAAAATAAAAAAAATCAATGATTCTAAATGGAATCATTGGAGAAAATTTGAAACACAAAAAAGGTAGCTATGATTTGGATGTGGTGAGGTGAAGGTGTAAGGACAAATCACTCAACCATACCACACCAGAACATATAATAATGCACATAGTTTATGTATAAAAAAGTATCTAACCACAAACATCCCATGAATTAAATACTAATTATCTTTGTGGGGTAATAATTGTTTATGATAAAAATGAAATTTTGCATACCTGTTATGGTATTAAGTGAGGTAGCATAATAAAATAAAGAAAGTGGTAGCTGTCAAAAAATTGTCCATGCATGAAATGCTTACACGTGGAATTTGCCGACATCTGCAAACAAAACATGCAAGGAAACTAGGTCTCGCCAATAAATATGACTTCACAAAGAATCTCTGTACCGTGCAACATTTAAGAATATTGTCTGTGATAAGTGCTTTTTTTTTTTTTTTTAATTTTTTTTTTTTTTTCCTTTTTTTTTTTTTTTTTTTTTTTTTTTTTTTTCAATCTTTGTTAGTTTTGCCTTTTTTACTTTATGTTTTCTTCTATTTTTCTCTCTTCTAATAATATTCTTTTTTATTGTAAACTTTGTCTTATATATTATTTATTTAGTAACTTGGTTTTTCACATTCAATAAAATAGTTGATGTAAATTCTGCAATGTTGTGGTATCAACATGTCTATTTAGGTATGTTTAGATAGAAATTAGAATGAACAATATTTGTCTTAAAAGTGAAGTGGTGTATAATTAGAATAAGTACAGTGGTATATGTGTGGATGGTGGTCCTGACCCTAATGCTTTTTATTATATAATAATAATAATAATAATAATAATAATAATAATATTAACAATAATGATATGTGTATTATGTTGGTATTATGTTGAAATTAAGGCATATATTAATAAATAATCATTTTTTTTAGTTTTATTTTGGAAATATGAGGAAATTTTTTCTTTTTATAATATTTATCATCTCAAACACATTAAATATTTAATTATTTTTTAATAATTTAATATAATAATATTATTTTAAAGATTATAAATGATTGCATTTGTAATAAAATAAAAAATATGACATTATTAATCTTCAAAGTACTGATAACGTATACAATTATATCGGTAATGTTGGGTTTTTAAAATATTGTTATCTTTTATAAATTATACAATATGTATTCTTGAATTGTTTTAGAAAACACATACTTATAAAATACAAATAAATTATATGTTGGTATAGTATACAGTATTTTACTCGATCTACAATTACAAACACTGTATGTTTGAAATTTATTGATTTTTATTGTAATTAATAACCTATAATTGGTTAATATAGTGTATTTACTTGCTGTAATATTTTTAACAACACTGTAAATATATTCATAGTTAATTAATGGTGTATTCATGTTTTACTTGTGATTTCAATTTCAAGGAAGTCATGTCTCCACGTTTTTTGCTATATGGTTTTATAACTGTCTAATAAAGTATGTATATATTTTTTATTTTATTTATTACATAGAAACAAAGAATTAAATATATTATCTATTATACATGGTAAAAAGTTACATATATGGTAATAAAAAGATGTGATTATATAAAATTAAATTTTAAATACTTTACAACTTTAAAATACTATTAAAAATAAAATAGAAAACAATCAAAGTCTATAAATAAGAGAATCAATGTAAGAGAATCACATTTTCTTTCAAAAGTAAAAGTCATAAAATTAAAAAAAAGGTTAAGAAAATGGAACTAAATAATTTTTATTTTGTTCTTGTTTTGTATTGCTGACCATGTGAAAACTCAGATACAACAAAGTGGCCCACAGTTCTTGAAAAATTGAAAGATACTCTGCTTAAAGTATTAGAACTGAAGGAAGGTTCACACTTCCCAGATCTAAATCCAAACAACTGAATACACTGATACAAACATTTCACCACACAATCACCTTCTTCATCAATTTTCCCCCTTCAACCTAATTAATCACCCTCTCATATTTCTTTTGACTGTTCTGACTGAAGAACAAAGACATGTGATGTGAGTCATTTTCAGTATGCTCTTTTACTTCCTTCCTCATGGTTGAAGCACAAGCATTTCCATTTCACGCATAGCTATAAAATAAAACCCCTTCTTTCAGCAACCTGCAACCTTGTCAAAGTTGAAGTCTTCCTGCACTTAGTTTCTTAAAGTTAACGCCTTTCGGGTCCACTCACAGTCCTCGGAGAGAAAGATAGAGATCTATTCATTCTGATCAATTGGGGTGTCAGAAACATTCACATTCACATCTGGGTCTGAAGTTGTGAATTCTGCAACCTTTATCTGGTGCCACTAACAAATTGACCCTTTGAATAAGAATCCCAAGGGGTATCTGAGGATCTCCCAAATTTGTTGAATTTCTCTGGTTCTATGTTGCAGAAGGAGTGCAAGAGATACAGAATCATGGTGGGTGGAAATGGTTTGTTTTACCCTGTTGTGGGGTTTGCATCGATCGTGTTGTTCATATACATGTCTTTTGGGGATGTTAAGTTTGGCTTTGAGGAGGAAGTGGAATTGGCTTTTGTGGAGAGAAATGGAACTCAGTTTATGGTGGATGGGAAGGCTTTCTATATTAATGGATGGAACTCTTACTGGTTAATGGTGCAATCTGTAGATGAGTATTCCAGGCCAAGGGTGCGTGAAATGCTGAAGGCTGGGGCCAAGATGGGGCTTACTGTGTGTAGAACTTGGGCCTTCAATGATGGTGATTACAATGCTCTTCAGAGTTCTCCTGGTGTGTTCAATGAACAAGCTTTCAAGGTAATGTTTTGTGGATTTGGTGCTTTTGTTGTATGTTGTGTTATTACTCATTGTCTATTGTTCCTCCTAGGTTTTTATGTCTTGGAGTCGGTTCTTTTTGTTTTGTTTTCTATGCTTGTCTATGTTTGCTGACATAAGTAGATTTCGATGAGTGTCTAGCAGTGAGGCTTTGAATATTTTGGTTTTCTTTTGCTTTGATTTTTTTTTCTATATTGTCTTCCCTCTCACTTTCTTTTTTCCCCTGAAATTGAGCACTTGTGGCTGGGGGCTTTCAAAACTAGGTTTCTAACTGTGTGTACAATGATTTGTGTGCATGATTTAAGCGTGTAATTGCTGAGGTTCATTTAGAACCGAGACCAAACTTGCAGAATTTGTGGAAGGTACTTTTGAATTGTAACATGGTTGTTGAAGCATAGTTGAATATTGTGATTGTGACAATGGTTAACATTGTTCTTGGAAAGTGACAATCTCATATGCGATAGGATGCAAACAAAAATTGAAAATCAGTCTGTGTGGCATCAGTTTTAGTAGAATAAATTTGAAGATTGTATCTGTGTTGCTTGATTGTATGCTTCTATCATTTCTCCCATGGGAAAGTGAAGTGTGCCAGATGCTTGTTATTTCACTTCCTCCTTACACTATCCTTGATCAATCTGTCATGTGTGAAAAATCTCAAAAAATGGTTTGGTTTTGGCTAAAACCAGTTTATGATTAACATATCAGAATTTAAAGTTTTATATAAGCTTACATTTCGAGAACTTTTTATACTTGCTTTTTATATAGTCATTTACAAGTTTCTATCAATTGTCTTGGATATTTGTGTGTATAAGTCATGCCTGATAGAATGTGTGTTTTTTTCTGATACTTTTGGTCCATGAACCAAGCAAGTTGTTTATATGATGAATGAAAACCATTTTTAACTCTGGTTGGGTAACAGGCCTTGGACTATGTCATAGCAGAAGCAAGGAAACATGGAATTAGGTTACTCCTTAGCTTAGTAAATAACTTGCATGCATATGGTGGGAAGACTCAATATGTTAAATGGGCATGGCAAGAAGGGGTAGGGCTAAGCTCATCTAACGATTCTTTCTTCTTTGATCCATCAATCCGCAGTTATTTCAAGAATTATATCAAGGTATGATATTTCTATCTTTTTACTGTTCTCCCCCCTCCCTAGTTTCTTCGTGTTTGGAATGGCACAGTTTTAGCATTAATATTTCATACTGATACATATCTATGGTGCATCAAGTTAGCATCCAAAACATTTGATACTCGTGCAGACAATTCTGATAATTTGGCCTTAGACAAATTAGTTGTTTCCTTTCAATATTTCTGCAGACAATTCTGACAAGGAAGAATACTATAACTGGAATTGAATATAGAAATGACCCTGCCATTTTTGGTTGGGAATTGATTAATGAACCTCGGTGCATGACTGATCCTTCTGGTGACACTCTCCAAGTAAGTACTGCACCTGTGTTTTTATCAAGTGTTTATATGAATAGCATTGCAGAAATATTAACACCTTCAAAGTTTGACTGATTCAAATTTGTCTATTCTTTCCTTAATATATCTGTTTATACAATATTTTGATCTCAGATGATCTGTTCTTTTGTAGTGCACTCTGAATTTCAGCCATTATGTGTTATGTTCATTCTGATATTCGTTCTTTCTGAACCCCTTCTGTATAATACATGCAAGAAAGGAACTTAGGAGTTGAAACATTCCAATTTAAGTATTTAGTTGTAACTAGTTTTTGCTTTTCTTGTGGCATCTAAATTCAGGATAGATGAATACCATTCTTTCTCCTGAGTTTAGAAGGGAAAGAAAACAATATAGGTTCATTTCACTAGTTGTTATGTAGGTATATTGGAGTATAGTTGTATACAGTTTACTTACTTGTCATAGAACTGCAGGATTGGATAGAGGAAATGTCAGCTTTTGTCAAACTCATCGACAAGCGCCATCTGGTGACGGTCGGACTCGAAGGTTTTTACGGTCCTAATGACCCGAAAAGATTGACGGTGAACCCTGAGGACTGGGCATCTCGACTTGGATCTGATTTTATAAGGAACTCCTTGATCTCAAACATTGATTTCACCTCTGTTCATATCTATCCTGATCACTGGTAAGCATTGTGTAACTGCTATATGATTTGGTATTTTCTTTGACTGTTAATGAAGGAACTGAACTCTTAAAGAATCAAAGACCTCAAGTTTTCCACTGAGTGACTTTGAGGGTCCAGTATAAAACTGGGTTTGGGGGTCAGTGTGAAAACTGGGCTTAGGGATCAATTTGTTTGAAACTTGAATCCAAGACATGTTATGATGATTTTGAATAGCTTAATGTTTTGTATTAACTTTTGAAAAAACCTATGCATAGGTTTCATGAGCAGGTATTTGAAGACTACATGAAATTTGTGTCCAAGTGGATGCTTTCTCACATTGAAGATGGTGATAAGGTACTTCACAAGCCAGTTGTGTTCTCTGAATTTGGATTGTCAGACATAAATTTTACAATGTCGGAGAGAAAAACAATGTACAGAACAATTTTAGACATATCCTACAAATCTGCAAAGAAAAACAGGTCTGGAGGTGGTGCTCTAGTTTGGCAATTCTTGGTTGGAGGAATGCAGGAGTTTAGTGATGATTTTGGAATCATTCCATGGGAAAAGACACCAATTCCTTCACTGTTTATTGAACAATCATGCAGATTGGCGAAGGTGAAAGGGTGGCCTCATAAGGATCAAAGTTTCAAACAATTTTGTTAGCGAAAGGTGTGGAAATAAAAGCCCTTGATTTGAATAGGGGAGAAATATGGGTTCTTTTTGTGGTTTAAGACTAGTTCTGTAGAATATGGTTCTGTTTTCATTACCAATGCTGAAGTTGGTTAGGGGCGTATATATAGTGTGGTAACACATAGATTAGATATTACTATATAAACACTTGTTTCAAAGCTTGTAATCCTCATGAACAAAATCAACCATTAAGTGTTTTAAGATATGAGGGAAATTTTTTTAACTTTTCAGTTCCATTATCAAATCCTCATTTATTTAATCAAGTGATACTTATTTTTCTTATTTTATTTGTAATTTTTTTTTTTACTTTTTTTTCTATTAAAAGTTATTTAGTTTTTAAGGAAATTTTAAATTTCCATTTCTTTTAATTTATGGTCAAAAAAGATATTTCGAAATGAAATAAAGAAAGTGAGTATCACTTTTTAAAAATATAAGATAATTGACTTTCATTTTTTTTTAAAAAAGACATAAGAGACTGATAATAACCATTTAAAAATCAAAGAGAATTTGAATGTTATTTTATTGAGAATGTTTATGGTCTTTGGAAAACTAGTGAGTTTTAATGTTAGTCTTTATAATTTTTTTTTTGCCTTTTATCTATATAAAAATTTAATCATTTTTTAGTCTTTATGAATTTTTGGTTGTCCTATATAATTTTTTTTTTACTTTTCATTTTTCTAAATATTCAATTCCCAATTTATAATCCTTAATATTTATTTAAGATAGATAAATGATTTTTATTAGTTTATTTTCAAAATTGTCAAACGCTAACACTAGAGCTGTGAAAATGGATTGGAGCTCACAAGTCAACTTAGCTCACCATGGGTTGGGTTGGATTGAAATTTTTTTACAAATTTTAATACGTTGATTTTTGACCCGGCTCACCTAGAACTCGATTTACCTAGATTGAATCAGTGGTGAGCCGGGTTGGTGAGCCAACCCACAAATAAAGGGTCACATAAGTATTTTTTGTTAAGTTGAGTTTTGCATATGGGTCATGTTAGGTTGTTTTTTTGTACTTTTGTGATTTTGGTTTGTATTTGGATTGTATTAAAGGTTATTTATATTTTAATTAGAATTATAATTTAGTTTTGACTGATAAAAAATTGCATTTTTTTAATTAAGTAAACCTGTGAAGCAACCCGTTTAACCCACCAACCCATGGTGGATCGGGTCGGGTTCAAATTTTTTTGGCTCACTAATAAGTGAGTCGAGTTTAGTTAGGTCACTAAATGATCAACCCGTGGTGGGTCGAGCTAAGTCGGACTGAGTTACCCGTTTTGACAGCTCTAGCTAATATTGGTACACCTTTATGTCATTTATGAATTTTCTTTTAACACATAATTAGTTAAATCAAAAGTTGTGATTTTTTAATTTTAAGGAGATTAAAAACAAAAACATTTTCACAGTGACTAAAATAAAAGAAAAATCATTCATTTGATAGGAAGTGAGAACTTGTTTAAACCCTTCATAAAGAATATAATTGACGTCAATATTTATTTTAAAACCAGAGGAGATGTGAAAAATATTCAACATAACTTCATGACAGGTAAGTCTGTCTAATTTTCCATTTACTTTTTTATAGTTTATATAACCTGTATTTCCAAATCATTAACTCTAAAAAATTCCTTAAATGAATGCTGAAAAAACTAACAATGAGCTTTTGGGAATAAATTCTCTCTAGTGACATTATATGGCATAAAACCTTGACCCTTAAACAATTTTTCATAAAATATATTTTATTATAAATTGAGTTTTATAAAATAGTGAGATTAACATCTGGTAATTTCATTTTTCTTAAACGAGGGAATTTGCTTTCCCTGTTTGAAGCTGTGATTAGATGTTTAGCTTGTTAAGCACATGTGCTTAAGCCCAGTTACTGGACTCAATAGAATGCTTTTTAAATTCTTTTGGGGGATTTCTTCTTACACCCCAAGATTTTTTTTCTGCACCTACAAAGTTTTCCATGATTTCACTGGTGTCCTTTCAAAAATATAAATGTAAATTAAAAAGTGTATTTTGTAACAGCAATTATGACGTAACTAGCGTACAGGCGCGACTCGCGCATGTGTATGCGTATTTTTTAAATATACGTGATATTATATTAATATGTGATGATAATGTAATGTTATTAAATTAATATATGGTTTAATCATGTCTTTGGTTCCTATTTTTGTAACGAAATCTCAATTTGGTCCCTCTATTTTGTTTTCATCTCAATTTGGTTCCTGGTTTGGGAAATTTGATTTCAATGTAGTCATTTCCGTTAGTGGTACAATAACAACGTTAAATGGGGTGTCACGTGTCAGTTCCTCGATTTTTTGAATTTTTTATTTTTTTTATATTTTTTTAAAAAATAAAAAAATTTGCCACATGCCAAGCTCGTCATGCCACGTGGCAGTGACAAAGTGATGTGACCGTGATAACGTAAGTGTCAGTATTATGCCAGGTGTCATTTCCTCAGTCTCAATTTGGTCCTTGTATTCTAATTTTTGTCTCAATTTAGTCCTTATTTGTGTAAAAATAGTGCAATTTCGTCCCTCTCCAAATTGAAAAAAAAAATTATATAAATGTTATACAAATATTTTTCTTAAATTTGATATTTTTATTCAAATTGATATTTTTATTATATATTTTTAACATAGATAAGTTTATTTAAATTTGTGTTTCACGTGACACGATGACAACTTGACACGTGATAACTTTTTTAAAAAATTTAAAAAATTCAAAAAAAATTCAAAAAATCGAGGAACTGACACGTGATACCCCATTTAACGCTATTAATATACCACTAACGGAAAGGACTACATTGAGATCAAATTTCCCAAAATAGGGACCAAATTGAGATGAAAAAAAATAGAGGGACCAAATTGAGAGTTTGTTACAAAAATAGGGACCAAAGACATGATTAAACCTTAATATATAAAATAAAATTATATTTATTAAAAATAAAGTGAAATATATTAGAAAATATGAGAGAATAATTATTAATAAATAGAGAAAAAGAGAAAAGCAAACGATTTTATAAAAATGTTTGTAAAAGTAATGGTCAATTTTTAAAAATTTAATAAATAATTATATTTTAATGGATAAAATTGGTATTTTGAAATACGAACACAAAAGAGGGAATCCTCTTTATATATCGTTATAGATTATGAGTTTTTGGTGGGCCAACAAAATTACTTAATGCATTTTTGTGATTATTATTGACTCAACTACACCCCAAATGACTTCCGAAAGTCGAGATCTAAAAGAAAAAAAATTTCATTAACTTTCAAAAGTCGAGATTCGAAAGAGGATGTTTCAATATATTTCTGGAAGTCGAGATCCGAAAGATGAATTTTTCCATTGACTTTCAGAAGTCAAGATCCGGAAGAGAATTTTGAATATTTAAAATTCGGGCTACACACTTCCTGATGTCGAGTTCCAAAAGAGGACTTTTTTTAATGACTTCTGGAAGTCAAGATCCGGAAGAGGATTTTTTTAATTGACTTTTAAAAGTTAAGATCCGGAAGTAGAATTTTTCATGATTTTTGAAAGTTGAGATCCGAAAGAGAATTTTGAATGTTTGAGATTTGGGCTATATACTTCTAGAAGTTGAGTTCCGGAAAAGGAATTTTTTTTAGTGACTTCCGAATGTCAAGATCCATAAGAGAATATTTTCAATTGACTTCTGGAAGTCAAGATTCGAAAGAGGAATTTTTTCATTGACTTATGGAAGTCGAGATCCTGAAGAGAAATTTTTTTTAGTGACTTTCAAAAGTTGAGATAAAAAAAAGATTTTTTCAACCAAAAATGTGCCCTCCAAAACAATTCCACCAACCAACTTTCCATTCCCATAACAACTTCACTTGGTGAAGGACGTTCATCTTCATTTTCTAACACATAATGTGAAACATCGCATAATAGGCGAGTGATTGTGCCAACCATGTAACCTGGCAATGACACTCTTGCGTCACATATCTCTTTCGAAACTATTTCATCCATTAATTGAATTGCCCCTTCCACAACTAAAGTCAGTGTTTTGCAAGCATCAGTGGCCACATAGATAGGTTTCGTTGGCATGAAGCAAGTCATGGAGAGAGGCATTGGACATGAACTCCATCAAATTGAGTTTGTGTTTGTGATCATCGCCTTCACCATTCGTGGTTCCCAAAAGATTAACCATGTGAGGGTTTTCGAGTAGAGAAGACAGAACTTGGATTTTGTTTTTGAGTTTTAAGTTGTAGTGAAGAGGTTGAAGTATTTTGTTGCTTTAACAACCTATTCATTCTCTAGAAGTGGAGATCCGGGGACCCAATCATCAGAAGTTGAGATTCGAGGGGTTCATTCAACGGAACTCGAGATCTGGGAGTTTTAATTTACCAAAAGTCGACATCCAGTGGCTTGATTCACAGAATTGGACAATTCTAAAGTCGAATTCCGTTAGTGTTTTCTCGTAGCTCTTACGAAAGTCCATTTCCGGTATTACTCCAGATGCACAACCTTTTTTCCTTTCGAGATCTATGGCTTTCAAATGTGGGGGTGTAGATAGTTTGCATTAGAGAGAGAGAGAGGTGGTTCAATTTTCAAAAATAATGATTGCAGTTGGCCAAATGGGTCAAATGCTCAAAGGTTATTCTCAAAATATAGAAAATGCTTGGAGGTGCAGAACAAACCTTTTTTCTTTCAGCAATTGAACTCTTTTGGAAACACTAGTGCAGAAATAACATATTACAACAAGATATTACAGCATTTACACGAAAACCGATGTAGCACAGTGCGCGGTGGCATTTTTGAAATTTCTGCGAACTTTATTATATCGGTTGCCCCATAAAACCGATGTAATACCCATTTTTCAAAAAAAAAGAAAAGAAAAAACCTAGATATTCTGTATAGAACACATATACTACATTGGTTTCTCCATAAAACCGATGTAGTACAACCCTTTTTCCCAGCTGGGGTTTCCCCTCATTTTCTCTATTTTTCTTCGCGCTTCTTTCTTCTTTCTCTCTTCTCTGCGTTTTCTTCTTCACGCTGCGTTCGACACCACCACCGTCGTCCACTCCACTCTTCCGCACTGCCACCGCAAACGCTCATCCGCGCAGCCGTTTGCCGTTCAAAAATCCTCTTTCGCGCTGCAAACGTCGGGGCACCACTGACGGAGCCGCTCTCCGCTTCGTTCGAACTGCAATGCCGCTGTTGAGCCGCCTCTTGCGAGCTCCGTCTGCTTGGAGTGGCCTCCCAAAGCCCTAGCAGTTGCGCAGGGGAGCATTAGCGTGGTGGCTTGGTGAGAGCGTCACGGCCCTTCCTCTCGTCGCTTGCCCTCACACTGCCTTCCTTCCACCGCACCGCCGCGTCGTCGAGGGTTCTCTGATGTTGGTGGTTCCCGTTTACTGTTGTCGTTGCTGCCACCGCTTCTCGCTGCTGCCATCGCTTCCCGCTACTACCGCCGCTTGTCCCCTCATCCCGTCTGTTATCGCCGCCCTCTATTGGGTTGTTCAGGGATCCTCTAACTGTTGCATTGCTGGTCTGAAGGTTCAAACACAGTACGCAAGAATTTTCAACTTCTAACGGTTAGTTTTTTAAAATTTGATATAATTTTAATTTCTTATATTTATTAGAATTAAAATTAAAATTAAATTTGAATTGAATACTTAATTAAGATGTATTTGTTGTTGTATGTTTACGATTATTATTGAACGTCTTGGTTGAGTCCGAAGGTGTCCGACCCTCGACAATGTTTTTAGAAATTAATTTTAGTGGATTCAATCAATGATTTAAAGAATCAAATGATTTAAAGATATTTTTCAATCATCAAGAAAATCATTCTTATTAACTTCAACTGTTCATTTGGACAGTTGGAGAATATTGAATGCAAGTATAAACGAGCTTTTTATGTTATGTAGTAATGGATCGGAGTTGAGTGCATGCTAGTCGAATCATTGATGTGTATGAGAATGATGTTGAAGAGTTTCTTCAATTTGCTCAGCGAAATGCAACACTCGTGAATGGAAAATATTACTGCCCTTGTGTTAATTGTTTGAATGTGAGACGACAATCAATTGAGTTGATACGAGAACATCTCCTTTGTGACGGTTTCTTAAAGAGTTATAGAACGTGGACCTGGCATGGTGAAGTTGTAAACCTCTCAAGCATACCTCAATCTCAAGAGTCGAATGTATATCATGAAGATCGCATGGAGGATATGATTGATGATATTGAAGAAGACAATTTTAAAAGCACACAAGTGTATGATTCATTGAAAGATGATTCAGAAAAATCTTTATATCCCGGTTGTACAAGATTCACGCGTTTGTCAACAATACTAAAATTATTTAACATCAAGGCAAGAAATGGGTGGACCGATAGAAGTTTCACTGAATTGCTTGAATTATTGCATGAAATGCTCCTATAGGGGAATATGTTGCCGACCCGGCACTATGAGGCAAAGAAGATACTATGTCCGATGGGTATGGAGTACCAGAAAATACATGCTTGTCCAAATGATTGTATATTATATAGAAAGGAGTTTGAAACATTGACTAAGTGTCCAAGATGCGGGGTATCACGATTCAAAGTGAAGGATGATGACATGGATGAAGATAACATGAAGAAGGGTCCTCCTGCAAAAGTGTTATGGTATCTTCCAATCATACCACGATTTAAACGTTTATTTGCCAATGTTAATGATGCAAAAAACCTTGTTTGGCATGCAAATGGAAGAAAGAGTGATGGATTGTTACGACATGCAGCTGACTCACCTCAATGGAAGAAAATTGATACTCTTTATCCACAGTTTGGGAGTGATCCAAGAAATTTGAGGCTTGGTCTTGCAACAGATGGGATGAATCCTTACGGTAATTTAAGTAGCAAGCATAGTTCGTGGCCTGTTTTGTTGATCATTTACAACTTGCCTTATTGGTTGTCTTTGAAGAGAAAATACATGATGTTATCAATGATGATATCAGGACCAAAGCAACCAGGAAATGATATTGATGTTTACCTAACTTCATTGATAGAAGATTTGAGATTGTTGTGGGATGAAGGAGTGGAGGTGTTTCTTAATTACATTGGTACATAACTTTTAACACACCTCATATTTAAGTTTGTTAGTATGTTTTACAGGACCCTAGGATTAGACAAAAGTCCCCAATCGTATCTCATGCAAGCCCTGAGTCCGATTTTGAGCCCAAGGATGAGCCTGAGCTCGAGCCCGAGGATGAGCCTGAGCTTGAGCCCGAGCTCGAGCCCGAGCCCCTATCTCACCACAATGGTAATCCAATTCAGGGGTTGATTGTGGCTTCTTCTGATTTGTATCAAGAACCTTTTCCCATTCCTTGGGATGCAACAATATTTGGCGTTGACAATGACAATATACCTTTGTATGTGAACATGTCAGATTTGTGGGAAATAATACAGGGTAATCAGATGTTGAACATTACAGTCATTCAACTTTAGATTATGTGAGTGCACTCTAAATTTAGATTTTGCATTTATCTTATGTTTTGTGTGTAATCAACCTTAGCCTTCTGAATTTGTATGAATGTAGGTATCTAAATGAATTAATTGTCAATGCGGGACACAATGATATTTATGGTTTCCTTGAGCCTCAAATTATACAAAAGTCTGGGAATAGATCAATGCACACTCAAAGATATATTCAACGATGGATTCATGAATCCAAGAAAAGAATTCACATCGCTCCTTATATTGAAGGGTAAGTTGGACTCTTACTTTAGTTATTATCTAACTAATTTCATATCACTAACTAAAATTCTTATTTATCAGGTGTCGTTGACAATTGATTATTATTTGCCCCATAGACCGTATTGTCGTATGGTTTTGTTCATTGCATAAGAAGCCAAGCAAAGAAATGAAAACTTTAATACAAAGGTATATGTTCATTACAAATGTAATGTGTTTTATCATGATTATATTGTAAATTACTAATGCCTTTTATTTTAGTGCTATTAATGTAAGTGGTGTCTTGGATGGTAAATCCACTGCATCTTCATCTCATCTTGATTGGATTTATCCTAAGGTATGTACTTTGCATTGAATCTACATATTATTAACTAAAATGTCTTAGTTCTTCATATATTAATTACATAAATTTCATATATTAGTGCAATAGGCAACGTGGAAGCTTTGAGTGTGGATACTACGTTATGCATTGGATGTAGACTATAGTTCGTGCTACCATTGTTGATTCATGGGCCGATGTAAGAGTTAATTCAATTAGTGATGTTTAACTTTGCTTCCTATGATACACCATAATTAATATATTCCATATTTCAGGTTTTTGATGGAGTCGAGCCATTGGGTAAAGATAAAGTTGAAGAAATTCGCAAGGAATGGGTAAGTTATTTTTTGAGGCTAAAACATTAGTTTTGATAACCATTAGAAATGTTTTATTTTGGATATTTTAGGTATTTTGTGGCCTTAACATTTAGCCTAATAGTTTTGATAGACTTTAGTAAATGATTGTATCTTAGGTATTCTGTAGCCTTAACATTTAGCCTAATAGTTTTGATAGGCTTTAGTAAATGACTATATCTTAGGAAACAAAAATTTGAATTGTCTGAAATCTGGATTTTTTGTGACTTTTGCAGGTTATTGGATAGTTCCCAAAACAGATCAACTTTTCAAAAAAAAAACACGTCCCTATTGCATCGGTTGTGACCTTAACCGATGTAATAGCACCCATATTACAGCAGTTTTATACAATAACCGATGTAATAGCCTATCAAAAAGCTATTCAGACTCTGTTTTCTTATTTTTGAAGCGCTTACAACGGTTACAGTGATCGAGGTTACAAATATTACATCGGGTCCGAGGGTCGATGTAATATATCAAACACTTATTACATCGGGCACTACCACATCGGTCGGGTGACCGATGTAATAAGCCCAAAATAACCGATGTAATAGGCTTTTTCTGCACTAGTGAAAAATATTTTCGAAATTACTTCCTTCACTCCCTCAATTTCTTTTCGCACTCATCAAATATGAGAAGGATTCTTGAAACTTCCTCTCAAAATTCTGTTTTCCGATGGCCAAATTCTAATTAAGGTAATTTTTTTTCGGTGTGTTAGAAAGGAAATGAGTGAAACACTTTAACATATTAGAATTTGATATGTGAACTGAATTTTGATTTGTTATGAATTTTCCCTTTTCTGTGATGTTTTCTTGAATTCAATTATCAAAAGTTGGTTGATGTGACTTTTTTTATCGAAGAGGAAGAAGAGTGAACAAAAATTAAAAATAATATATTTGTAGCATCATAATTCCTCTATACCAGCATCACACACTTCACATAGCAACTTACCTCTTAAACATCCTCCCCAGCAAACCACATCTTAATGCTCTTATTGTAAATAAAACGTGGGAGTTGATTCCCCATCCTCTTGATGAAAATATTATTCGTTTCATGTGGGTTTTTTGTCTTTTTTTTAGAGGCACAAAGCTCGTCTTATTTGTTATGGCAGGTCTTAATGGGTTGGTGTGGATTGTGATGAAACTTTTATCCTAGTAGTGAAGCCGACAACTATACGAACCGTTTTGGGCATTGCTTTATCAAAATCTTGGTCCATACATCAGTTGGATGTTAAAAATGCCTTCCTACATGGTAAGCTCAATGAAGTTGTATACATGCATCAACCGATGGGTTTTATAGATCTTATCAATCCAGATTATGTGTGCTTATTGAAGAAATCTCTCTATGGACCCAAACAAGCCCCTCATGCTTGTTGTAACATCCCTAAGGAATATTACTGATATTAAATAAATAAAATTCAAAATACAATAATTGTCGCATTTATTATAAACTATTTCCCAAAACATGGGAAATTCAAAACTTTAATATATATATATAAAGCCATAAAACCAGGAGTCCATAATTCATAAAACTGAAATACAAAATCAATGGTTCCCGCTAGGTTTACATAATATTCTCAAAACAAAATCATAAACATATACTATATGTATATACAATATATCCCCTGCTAGCCCTGGCTCCGAGTTTATGCATCTCCTGGCCCACCTGTCACATCATTTGCTTCCGGATAACAAGATATCATCATCGCCACACACACATAGATAGGGTGAGCTATGCACAATAAAATATAAACAGATATAAGAACAAACATATTTCCTAACCCAAATAACATAACTACAATTCTTATACTTTTCAAATCACCCAACCATGACCTCATAGTCCTTCATGAGTCATATGCATAAACTAGGTCTTGGGACTCCACTGTGCTCCCACGAAACTAACTCATTCGTGGTCCAACCCTATGAGCCTATCCCGCTCATAGTCCTGTCCTACAGACTCCTCGTCTGTAGTAAATCATCCAAGTCTCACACTTGGACCCTGGCACGCACGCAATCACCATACTATGGACTCCTCGCCCAATAGTAGCCAACGGGAACATAACAGTTCCTTGCCTATCGTGCGCCCAACACATGCAATCACCATACTAAGGACTCCTCGCCCATTAGTAGCCGACGGGAACTCAACCAGTTCCTTGCCCATCATGTGTCCAACCACCAAACACATCCCAGACCCCTACGAGACTTAGTCCTTCAAGCCCAAACATCACACCACATGCATATACAACCTATCCTTAGGGTAAACAACCAAAACACACACTCACAAGCATATAGAACATAGTAACTCGCATAAACTCGCTTAAGCTACGGACTTCTCGCCCAAGCTAAGCTCTCAGCGTCGCTTAAGCTAACCCACCTCGCTTGAGCGAGCTTAAAACAGCAACAACATCAAGTTATCTCGCTTAGGCAAGATCCTCTCGCCTGGGCGAGTCACACCTTCGCCCAAAACAACACTCAGACCTCGCCTGGACGAGGTTTAGACAAAAACATCACCACTGCACTTTGATAACTCGCTTAGGCGAGCCACTCTCGCCTAGGCGAGAGTATCCGTCGCCCAAACCCTAAAACCCCTCGCCTGGACGAGAAATTGTGCCCAGAATACACAAGTCACATCGCGGTCTCGCTTGGGCGAGCCACTCTCGCCTAAGCGAGAGACCAAGTCGCCCAATTATGACCCTGCTCGCCTGAGCGAGTTCCACGAGTCAAACAATTCTAACCTGATTCTGCAACTTTTGCTTAGGCGAGATGGACCTGCTTGGGCGAAAGTTGCAGAGTTTGCCTCTGTTTCACGCACATAGACCACCCAACACAATGCCAACCAAATCACAACCATACCATTTCGATATTTCCCACATTACCAAGCATAACACAATGAATAGCAACCATCAAACATGTTATATAACTATTCGAAATCTCAACCCTCGAAATTAAATCAATATTGCCCATTCAAGTGTAAAACCCTCATTCCTCTCATATAATGTATAAAAGACTTTGCCTCCAACATCAAACCAACCAGATTTTCCAATCATATCATACAACTACGAAATTCACAACCAGCAGAATTCAATTGAAAATAACAATGTTCCCAAGCCATAACACTCATAACGAGCAGAATTCAATTGAAAATAACAATGTTCCCAAGCCATAACACTCATATAAGATGATTTCCAGCCCCCTCCTTGGGGGCCCCTTCTAGTTTTACTGTTGCCCTCTCATATTCCCTCCAAAACTACACTAAAAAATAAAATTCCAATTTCATTCCCAACCAAGTTTGAACCCATGACCATTTAGTCACCCCTCAAGTGTATAACCAATTCAACTAATTCATGTTAGTGATACATTCCAATCATGATCAAATCACAATGCCAATTCCATACCCATACATATTATTAAAAATCAATAATAAAACAATCGACACATAATTGGCATACATAGGACTCAAACCCAAGTCCTTTCACACAATCAAAGTACTCTCAACCATTTGAGCTAGTACTTTTCCACGTCATAGCAAACAATAATTAATGCCATAAAGGCTTTTTCAACTCGCATTTATTAATTAATTAATTATTTAATTAACTAATTTCACGGGTCTTACACTTGGTACTAACGGTTTGCTAATTTTGCCTCCACTATTGTTTTTTCCCATATGAAATATGACCATTCATTATTCATTTATCATAAAGGAGTTGACATGACATACATTCTACTTTATGTTGATGACATAATTATAATAATGTCTTCTACGCTCTTCATAACTCCATTATTTCACTCTTTACTTATGAATTTGCTATGAAAGATTTGGGTCCTTTAAGCTATATTCTAGGTATTGCAGTTACACGACATGCAAGTAGGTTTAGAGTTGTCAAATTTATTCCCAGCCCATGGACTGAGCCTAGCCCCATATAAAGATAGGCCCAATTCTTTTAGCCCACACATCAAAGGGCTTTTCCGAAGCCCCCAGCCCCCAAAGCCAAGGTAGTGGGGTGGGACAGGGTTAGGGTCGGGTTAGCCCGTTTCCCTTCGTTCAACATCTTTTCGTCTTTCATCTACGTCTTTTTCTTCGTTCAATCTTTTCACTAAATATTCTTCCCCCTAAGTTCACCCAACATCAACAAATTCACAAAGCAATCTTTAGCCTTCATTTCTTGGAAAAGAAGTCGATAATAATAAATTTGAACCGTTTAATTCCTATAAAAAAATGATTGGGTTCAGAAAATTAATTCAAACTTATATTCTAGATACAAGAAAACAAAAAGAATTAAAACAAGAAGTAAAAGAAAAAGAGTCTATGGCGAGAAGGGGTAGAAGTGAGAGCGGTGGTGGGTGGTACTGTCTCGCCACACAGGATTTTTTGCTTTCTTGTGAACGAGATATGGTCTACTATGCTTTTCCTCATTCTTATTTAAATCAAATAAATAATTATTATTATTTTATAATAGTTTAACATTTTTTAAATTCATAAAATAGTAAACTGCATCCACAAAGTTTAGACGTGTGGGGACATGTGGATCCACACAAAAAAGTGACAGTATTTCAGATGGATATGTCATCTCAATTTCTTCTTTTTATATTTTAATTATTTTTAAAGACGTGATAATTTATAATTATGAAAAGTTGAAAATCTAATGTGGACTATATTTTGTATTTTGAACGTATCATTCAATCATCATTATTATTAAAATTATACCACCTTGAATTAATACCAAATAGCTTGGACTTGTGAATGAAAAAAAAAATATTTTTGTCATGTTTAGAAAAAAGTCCATGGGTTGGCCCTCGCCCATAGGGCTTTTGTGGGTTTTTTGGTCCTATGGGCTTTTTAAGCACCAACCCACGTGGGTCAAGGTCAAACCAAGTGGGTTGGACCAAATTGACAACTCTAGGTAGGTTGTTTCTTTCTCAACGTAAATATGTAGAAGACATCATTGAGTGACCCGACATGAGCTCTTGTAGCCATCCATAACACCGGTCAACATTAAACCTAAACTAAGTACATCTTCAGGATCTCCCTACTCAAATCCCACACATTAACAAAGTTTAGCAGGAGCCTTGTAATATCTCACTTTGACAAGATCAGATATATCATATGTTGTACAACAAGTTTGCTACATATGCATGCGCCAAATTATGAACACATGCATGCTCTTAATACTTGTGCACTACATTCAAGGCACCCTTGATCTTGGTCTACATCTTCACAAATCTTCAATATCTAATCTTCTATCCTACACAGACGTCGACTAATGCTTACTCTTAAAAGTTGTGCACTACATTCAAGGCACCCTTGATCTTGGTCTACATCTTCACAAATCTTCAATATTTGGTCTTATGTCCTACACAGACGTCGACTGGGGTGGATGGCCAGATACTAGACGGTCCACCTCTAGATATTGTGTATTTTTTGGCAACAACCTCATCTCATGGTCCTCTAAGCGTCAACCAACCTTGTCTCGATCCAGTGCTGAAGCAGAATTTGGAGTAGCAACTACATCATCCAATTCATAAGGTCACACTAGTTTATTGTGAAAACATCAACGCAATATATCTCTCAGGCAATTTTGTTTAACATCAACGCACCAAACACATTGAAATGTATATACACTTCGTTCGCGAGAAAGTGGCCCGTGGACAAGTCTGTGTCCTTCATGTTTCGTCACGTTATCAAATTGCTGACATCTTCATTAAAGGGCTTTCGTGCATACTCTTTGAAGATTTTAGAGTCAGTCTCAACTTACGACAACCTTCCGCTTTGACTACGGGGTGTATTAGACAATGTAAATATTAATTACAAAATAATATCTATGTAAACCACTATCAGAAATCAATCACATATTAATAGAAGCCACAATTTTAGGGATTTATATAATCATAAGGATCCCCCAATCATAACTACTAACTACATAATCATAAGTAAGGATGGCAACGGGGCGGGGCGGAGACGGGTTTCGCTATCCTATACCCAAACTCAACGGGTATCAAATTGTTATCCCACCAGGTAACGGGTATAATCTCATACCCATACATGTACCTGTTTTCTTACTACTTCAATATTAATTTTAATTTTATAAAATAATAAAAAATTATGGTAAAGGAAACATAATATTATCAAATATTCAATATTAGGAGGATGATTGTTTCTTCAATATCAAATACTTTGAAATAAATTATAATTATTTACATTTTAGATTAGAATACCAAATAAAATTTCATGAGAACCAAAACATTTATTAAATTTGCAAACATTAATGAAACTTAGTTGATATAATTTAAAAATATTTTTAAAAAATATAAAACGAAAACAAATTTTCAAATTAAAATATATTTTAAATATTTGTTTACTTGAATTTTTTAAATTTTAATGAATCTCTTTTTTATAGACTAATCAAAGTTATATTACATCATTGCTCAAAATGATGTAAAGAACAAATAATAAACATAATAATAAAATGTTAACATGAATATTGTATCTTTTGAACTCCACTATATGTTGGATAGTAATAAAAAAATATTTATGGTAATTACATTAAATTTTTATATTGTAGTAAATAAAAATTATTTATACAATTATAGTAAAAAATTACAGTATGATTGATAATGAGTTAGAAAATAAATAAAAAAATAGATAAAATATATCGAACAATATTCTACATGATGAAAATAAACAATAAATAAAAATATTAAAAAATTAAAAAAATGTTTATAAAACAATTTGAGAGACTATTGAAAGAAACCGCACAAAGAAAAAACAAATGTATAATTAAGAGTATGATAAGATGAAAAATACCTTAGAGATCTAAGAAAACTTTTCAAATATCAATATATAGATTCAATGGTTGAGAAATAACAAAAATTGTTTTAGCGAAATAAAATAGTTCTTCAAATGAAACAAAAATTAATAATAATAATAATAATAATAAGTAAAAAAAAAGTTTAGATTACCTAGTAATTGAAAGGTTTGTGTTATTAAACACTTAAATTGAGAGTATTAATCATTCTCATATGAAAAGAAAATATAAATAAATAAAAAATACTAAGAAATAATAAGAATTTCCCAATCATGGCCTAAAACATCTTACATTTATGTATATATTGATACTGAATAAAGGCACAGAATCATTTCTTACACATTTAATGATTTCTCATGTACGAGTTATTAGTCATATTTGATATAATATAGACACTACACGTAATAATGTAATTAGAATGTTATATCGGTATTACATAGTTTACTACATTGAATTGGTATATAAGGTATGGTTTTTTTTCTTCTATATATTGTTTAAACCATATAAGAGTTAGAAGTAAAAGTTTTATTTTTGGAACTGCTCACACAAATAATATTCCTAATTCAACGAAGAATTTCTTTTTAAAGTGCCTGTTTGTCGTTTAAGCGAGATTACCTATAAAGGAATAAATTGTAACAGTATTTTACTTCTAACTTTGATACTCAGACAAATTTTATTGCAGAATCTCGCTCAGGTGATTTTCTCCAACTGTTTAGAACATGTTTTACTTTATTTAAATTTACTTTAATGGCTCATATATTGTATAATCATAATTATGTGTTTTATATTCTTTTAGAATATTTTATTTGTTAGATTATTATTTAAGTTGGTTATTTATGGAATAAAATGATTAAATATTTTATCATTAAATGAGATTAAATTAATGATGATGATGGTTGTAGTTATCAAAGTGGTAATACTATTATAATTACGTATGATGTGAGTATTAAATTATAAAATATATAGATTTTTATAGATAACCTAAACCACAATAGAAATAAGGTATTATATGTAGGGATGGCAACGGGCGGGGCGGGTACGGGTATCATGATCTCATCCCCATCCCCATAATAAAAATTCATTCCCATCCCCATCCCCAAACCCAACGGGTATACAACTTTTGACTCATCCCCATCCCCACCGGGTAACGGGTATTTTCTTATACCCATACCCATACCCATTTTTTTATTGTTCCATATATCAATTAAATATTTTTTATAAAAAAAATTTAAAAATCACACCAACGGAATCA
>Ga0209589_1004782_pt1 | contig 23246 bp, 10 predicted proteins | sample CowpeawhiteBW_FD_187525 | JGI IMG/M metagenome (GOLD analysis project Ga0209589, IMG submission 187525) | Root nodule microbial communities of legume samples collected from California USA - Cow pea white BW (SPAdes) (version 2) | ecosystem: Host-associated > Plants > Roots > Nodule | place: USA...
AATATAACTTAATAATATTATTTTAGGATAAAGCTTTATATTGTTTTACCAGTGCTATCTGTATTGTTGGGCAAAAGAAATAACATTTCACTTTGGTAATTTACGTGATTCTTTAATACAAATATTTATCCAAATGAAACTTAACTTTAATCGAAAAGCATCATAAAACGTATATATATGAAACTTATGTAAATTTTGTGCATTACATTTCTTCCGCCAAAGGTGTGAATGAACATTGAACCGAAAACAATAAACTCACAGATATCTTAACCTTCGCAAACAACACTTAACAGTGTATTCCTTGGTTTATATTTATCAAATATTGTAGACATAATATTTTATTAAAATCCTCCCATATTTCTTGAGATATTTATCATATTCTGTTATTCTGGGATATTCTAGGACGTCTTTCATAACTTGAACTATCATGTGTTTTCTTCAAAATCTAGAGTTTCATCACAGTTTTATCTTTAAGATGTGTCTTTGAGGATGGAAAGAGAAATAAACATTTAAAATATGATTGACTTCAATTTCTAAACGATGTGAGATTTATTGATGTACCAGAACACACACTACCCATAAAAATACAAACTAGTAAGAACAAAATATTAATATATTTGGAATATTGAGTTCACTAATATTATTAAAGTAATTTTGGACTTAATCATTATGTATTGTATGTATTGAGATCTCAACATATATAATATTTGAAATATATTTGACATAATTTTGGCTCATAACGACTAACATGATTTTATTTTATGTATGATTGAAATAATCTTAGTCAATATCCACATTGAATCATCTTAGATAATCATCAATATTTATCAATATTATTTTGTTTTGTAATGATCGAAATCACATCAATCTGGTTGGAATACAATTAAAAAAGAGATTAAAAATTAAAGTGTATTATTAACATCATTATACAAATTAATATGGTAGTTATCTTTAAGTTTTTGACCTTAATTAACTATTATTTGATAATGTTTTTCTAGTTGTGAGTGTGATAGAAGACATTGAAAATAAATATGGTTTTTTTTTGGGGTTAAAAATATATGTTTGATGAACAAAGACTCTGTATGTAAAAAAATAACATTTTAAAAAGACTAAAACAAGAAATCGTCAGAACAAAAAAAAAATCCACAAAATAAAAATGAGTTTTTATAAAAATTAAAAGTAAAATAAAACTATATTTTTTTTAAAAAAAATTAAGCTTTCTGTTAAATTTGAAATTTGATAACACATGCCCATACTTTTTCCTGCATTTGGGTTTTCTCCATTATTAATATATGATTGAAATTTTGAATGAACAAACACTTTGTTGTCCTTAAACGGTATTCTATCTACAGCATGAAACTTATTCATAAACAATTAATTAAAAACAAATAAAAATATAAAATACTTATTTTATTTTCGCGGCCACTTCATTTGAATTTATTCATACACTTCTGCGCATACTTTCTTTATGCTCTGTGTGTGTAAGAGAGAAGAGAAACTGTGAATCACTCAATCGTGGATCCTAAAGCAGAAGAGAAGAAGAACAACGATATCAGTGAACAGTGAAGATGAAGACGAAGACGCCATTGAAGCAGCTGAAGCTCGCCGTTCCTGCTCAGAAAACCCCCATTACCTCTTTCCTGTACTTTAATTCCCTTTCCTTTTTCCTTTACCAACCCATTTCGTTTTCTTCGCATCTTCATTCAATTTATGAATAAAGTTCCCGTTTTTACTCTCACTCCCTCATTTTGTTGCTTCTCTATGTTCTGGGCATTTTGATAGTGTCTACGATGTGCTAGGGTAGACATGGGTCAGAGGATTCAAAGTTATATTTTCATAAATAGCTTCGTTTTTTGTAATTTTATCGTGATTGAAAACCTGTTCAATTCAGGAACCAAAAAAGTGAAGAAAGTTCACATTTTGATTTCTATCATTTAAAAAAAAATACTTTACTTCTGTTATGTTTTTGAAATTGAACGATTTGGTTTTGTCAAATTGGGATTAGGACTGCTAGTGGAACTTTCCATGATGGAGATCTACTGTTGAATCAGAAAGGGTTGCGTCTTATCTCTGAAGAAAAGGAATCACGGGTAGTTCTATCACTTTACATTCCTAGTGATTTCTAATTTTCAACCATTATGTTCTGCAGAATTTATATTGTGCATTATTACATGCCTCAATCAATGATGGAGTTCAATTTTGATTATGTTCCCTTCTACTTGTTTCCTCTTTGTATGCTCGCCCTGGTGTTGGGGTTGATGACGCTCAACCCCAAGAATCTTATATACAATTCAAAGACCAAAGGGTTATGAATTATGAGTACTTGTTGTTGATCCATGGAGAATCCTATTTGGCCCAGGTGTTTTTGGTGGCATTGCTTTTCGTAATCTTGGTTTTCTTGTTGCTTTGCTTTCCATTGACAAGGACAGTGCACAAGAGTATGCTTCCACTGTTTTTGGTTTATGGGAAATCAAAAAGTTGAAAAATGACTCTAACTCTGGTGCTCAAACTCATCAATGGGAGGAATATACAAATTCTTCTATTTGGGCCCATGCTGCACATTCTAATCTAATACTTTATCACCATTATGCAATTCACAGATTCATTTTTCTGTTTCTGTCTTTTTTTTCTCTCTATTTTGTGCTTCTAATATCTAAGCTTACAATTTACCTCTTTGAACAGCCATCTGACGGTAAGGAACTGGAATTTGACTTCACACTAGATGACCTTGAGACCATCAAAGTAATTGGAAAAGGCAGTGGTGGTGTGGTACAACTTGTTCGCCATAAGTGGGTTGGAAGATTGTTTGCTTTAAAGGTTGTCATGGGCATTTTTTTTAATACCTCTTATGCGTAGATTTGCGTGTATGGTTATTCTTTTCACAGTTTTTTTTGTTTACTCTTTCTTCATCTGATCTCTTGTTTTCTGTTTGACATAGTGATCTTGCACCTGTTATACATTGCCTTTTAAAACAAAGGCTATTGTGATGAAAATAATTTTCAATATTATGAATTGGGTTTTACCTTTCTTATGATTGAGAAATATCTTTGGACTTGTATTGCAGGTTATTCAGATGAATATACAAGAGGATATTCGAAAACAGATTGTTCAGGAACTGAAAATAAATCAAGCGTCACAGTGTCCACATGTTGTAGTTTGCTATCACTCGTTCTATCACAATGGAGTTATATCACTTGTGTTAGAATACATGGATCGTGGTTCTTTAGCAGATGTAATCAAACAAGTTAAAACAATTCTGGAACCATATCTTGCTGTGGTTTGTAAGCAGGTAAGCTAGACCATACTTCCATTTCTTGTTGAAATTGACAGCTTCTAGTCCTTGCAATAGTTGATCCTTTGCTTTAACCATTCACATGCATATTTCAGGTATTGCAAGGTCTTGTTTATCTGCACAATGAAAGACATGTAATACATAGAGACATTAAACCATCCAATCTGTTAGTTAATCACAAAGGGGAGGTGAAGATTACTGATTTTGGTGTTAGTGCTATGCTGGCAAGCTCAATGGGTCAAAGAGATACATTTGTTGGAACTTACAATTACATGTCGGTGTGTAACTTTCCTTATTCAACCATGTTCCATATTACCATAAACTGCTTGGCAGTTGTAATCAAATTTATGAACCTTCTCCTTTTCTCCATACCTTGCATCTACAAAATGCTTAACTTTGGTTTGTTTCTGTTAATTTCCTTGTTTAGCCAGAAAGAATCAGTGGGAGTACTTATGATTATAGCAGTGACATCTGGAGTTTGGGTATGGTAGTGCTTGAATGTGCCATAGGAAGGTTTCCTTATATTCAGTCCGAGGATCAGCAAAACTGGCCTAGTTTTTATGAGCTTCTGGCAGCAATTGTGGACAGCCCTCCACCTTCTGCTCCTCCTGATCAATTCTCCCCGGAGTTCTGTTCATTCGTGTCATCCTGGTGATTGTTTCATTCTGTTCACTTCCTTTGTTTTAAGAGTTAAATATGTTTTTAGTCTCTGAATTTTGATGAAATACATTTTAGTTTGATACATTTTAATCTTCAAACTTTAAAAATAAATGGATACAATCCTTTTAATCCAATTACGTTAATCAAATGCATTTACCGATCGACATTGAAGCAAAATGTATCAAATGGTGTAAATAACTCTGATGCTGGTATAAAATGTGTTTGACATGTAAAAAGTATTTAACGTAATTGGGTTAAAAGGATTATATCTATTCATTTATAAAGTTTGGGAACAAAAATATATCAAAGTTTCGTACAAAGACATTCTAATTTTGCGTCAAAGTTCAGGGACTAAAAACACCATTGTAAGAACATCAAAAACAGAAGTTTAACACGCCAAATTAACATACCACATTTATTATCTTTGCATGTTCGTGTGCCTTTAGTTAGTATTTGTAGGTTACTCTTCTGCAGTAGATACAGTTTGACTTGTTTTGTTTCTTAGTTAATTCCTTGTTTTAATCACAGCATCCAAAAGGATCCTCGGGATAGATCAACATCCTTGGAGCTTCTGGTTAGTAACGTAATGCTGTTTTATTGTTTATCTTAGATTTTGTTACAATTCCTAATTGCTGATTCATCTAATTTCATGGCACTTCCAGAGTCACCCTTTCATAAAAAAGTTCGAAGACAAAGATCTTGATCTTGGAATTTTGGTTGGTAGCCTGGAACCTCCTGTAAATTTTCCCAGATAACTCTTATATTGTAGAGTGTAAAATTTGTGCTAGACAGCCATAACTCTTGGTTACAGCAAGGAAATTCTCATCAGTTATGCTATATTAGATACGAGTATACTGGTACTGGTATCATGACAGTTTTCTTAAAGCTGATATGTATAATAGTTGCTTCTTATTTGTTGTATTCAAAGGCTTGATCATTTTGTTTGATATTCTCTTTAGCTACGAAGACTAGCTTCTGACATAGATACATAACACAATCATTCATTCAACTACTGTGATAAATATAGGAAACTGTTTGATATAAAATCTATTTAGATATAAAGAGCATGAGATTTGAAAAGATGTTCAATTTGTATTTATGTATTCACTCTAAACACGATTGTTTGATATTCCTTTTCATGGCATTCTGATATCAAAACAACAACATTCAGTGGCATTAGACAAGTCTGAAGACTTCAAATCAATTATGATTCGGAGAGGATAAAATTTTGTTATGGGTTAGGTTCTAAATGTTTTTGTAAATTTTATGATGAAATGTAAAACTTTGTTATGGATATTTGAATGAATAATTTGATTTCCACATCTCAGAATCAAATTTTCCGAACGCGTATACAATCTTCACTCCAATATAATGAAGAGGTGTAGAAAGCAATTATGAATTGCAAAAGGTAAAAGGCCCAAGAAACAGTCAAAGCCTTTTTACTTTTTATTTTCTTTCGATCATTCGATACAATATCACGTATTTTATTTTATCAGTTGTAAACAGTTTTTATTTCATTTTTTTTTAATTTTTTTATTCTATGAATAAGTAATTAGCAACACTATAAAAGCTGAACTATTAAGTGAAGAAATTCAAATTAATAAATCTTTAAATTTTATTTTAGCAGTTTCATGCTGATTCTTCACCTTATGATTACGAATATTTTAGTCGTACAAATTTATTTATAAGAGGGAATATAAATGGTTTTTCCGGGGATACATATACTATGTTGACGAGGGTGACGCTTTTTAATAGCATAACTTTTAATTATAAATTTTATATTTTTTATTGTAGAATTTGTATAGTATCATCAATACCTAAGAACTAAACTTGTTTATCAAATTCCACTGTGTTTAACAATAAAGTGGTCAACTTTTAAATATTTATGACTTTGATTAATTGTTAAGTATAAAAAATATTTTCCGTTTCAAAATGTCTAGTGCAACGTATTATTATTAAAGATATAAGTGTTTTCTTTGTGAAAAGACATAATATTATTCGATTCTAATTTAGGTCTAATAAATCACAAATATTTTAAGACAACAAACAAATAAAAGTAGTGAGTTAACCTCGTACTAAAATGAAAATACATAAAGAAATATTTTGTGTTACAGTGAATGTTTACTTCTTCTATGTAATAAAAGAGACTTGATAAATAATTGAGATACCTTGAACAAATAGCTAAAAGTGCATTTCTTTACCAAATCCTTAAATAAAGCTATGTCAATTATGAAAGATTTGTCTAAGCGATCCATCATTAGGTTTAACTGAAATCAAGTAAATGCACACAACCCAATAAAAAGATATATACATTGAGTTATTTGGATGTTGCACGAAGAAGAAACGAACATTTATCAATGCTATAGTGCATATAGCATTAAATGCATTCATCATTAAGAAATTCTTAACACAACATAAAGACATTTAGATATAAAGCTACTCAACCACCAAAAATGATTTTTACAAAAACTATTTTTTTTAAAGTCTATATAAAGCTTTTCAAGAAGAAGAAGAAGAAAATGAGATACTTCATTGTATATTAAAAAACACTATTTAAACTTCTGGTAAATAAAAACTTCAAAATAGAACATTCATCTTGTTAAATAGTAAGTTAGAGGAGAGCATTAATCCTACATACATCTTGAAACAATCAATTCTTAGTATCAACCAATTGATCACCCTGGATCACTTTACACACAAATATCCATCTTGGTCAAGAGTGATTATTTGGCAAAAAATACTCGTTATTAGACAGAAATGACTATTGTTCAAAGAATGTTTGTGTAACCCAGAATGGACTTTAAAGTGACCGGTGAAAGTGAGAAATGGCTTGTGAAAGTATACTCAATTAAGTCAAATGTGGGTAAGAGTCAAAAAATACTTAATACTTGATTTAATCAAGAATAGCTTGTTCGGAGAGTACTCAAGATGTTAGTCAAAAGTGACTTCGAGCCCAAACAATAATTAATAAATTTATTAAGATTGATTACGAGCCCAAACAATACATAAAATGTTAGTCAACTAGTTCAAAGAATATTGAGATTATGTTTTACACTATTAGTTTGCCTGATGAAATTGTTCTGATACATCTAATAATCTTAAATCACTTAAAAGTTGAGGTTAAAAATAATTTAAATACAACTTCCTCCTTCAATCCTCTAAGACGGTTTGTAAAGATAAAACTAGAAAAAAATTAAAAACAGAACTAGAAAGAAATTGGATATTATCAAGTATTCGAATCGACTAAGATAAATTATTTTGAACCTATGCTATCATATGAACTCAATTAATTTATTGAGATGTATGATTGAAGTTTTTAAATATTAATTTTATTTTAATAATAAAAACTAATCGCTTAAGCAGACCTAATCTTCAACGAATGGTGTGAAGTTTTTGAATGATGCTAATTATAATGAGAGAATGGTCAATTGTGAATTTAGAATGAGGTGACTTTCCACTATTGCTTTAATGAAATGGGTCAAAATTTTGATTAATTAATGAAATAATTAATGTGGGTTGTGTGGGTGTGTTGCAGTTTTGGAAGGAAAGAGAATGTGAATGGATGGGATGAGTGGTGACAAGCAACCAATGAGGGGACCAAACGAAACGTTTCCAATTGAATCAGTGAACGTTCTCTGTTGATTCATTCAATCTGTGGATTAAAACAGTGTCATAATCTCATCACTCGTGGACACAGATAAGAGTTTGAAAATTCATTAATTATTTCATTTTCAATCATTCATTTATTTAGTCGATTAAACCTATAGTATTACGATTTTTAAAAGTTTCGGGTATACTTTAAAAAGAAATCAAATCATTACATAATTCATGTCAATATTGTATGATATAATGAATATAATCTCAGTAAAAGAAAATCATTTTTTCTTTTGTAAGAAACTCTATGTCTCTTGACTTTTCTTTAGTTAAATCTAGGAATGAATTTTGGGATCACAAAGTAGATTTGGCTTGAAAGATCGGTTCGCATGTTGGTTGAAAAAATGTGGGACGGATTGATATATTGAATTCGCTAACCTGCAAGTCCAACTGCATAATTTATAATCTATATGGGTCAGAGGTGGGACGAGGCGGATTGGCTCGTGTCCCGCAAAAATAAAAAATAAATTTGTATTTGTGTATTTTAGTTACTTTCCTTTTGAATTTCGGTATGGACGTTCCAAATTCTTATGAGTGGAAAAGACAAGTGTTACGTATTATTAAATGTGCTAAAATTTAAATAATTTATCGTGCCTGCCAAAGTACGAATATGGATATGATGCAAATGTTAGATTATCATTTTATCATTCAACTCTCCAAAATTTCTACTTAATTTTGTAAATTTGTTAAAGTTTTCGAGCTTGTTGAACATTAAAAACTTTATCATAAGAATTTAATTTGTTAAAGTTTTCGAACTTGTTGAACATTAAAAACTTTATCATAAGAATTTAAGGAAAAAAAGTGAACCGGTCGACGAGTCCCATGAACCAAAACATATACGAGACAAGTCAAACTTTTCAACTCGTATTTTCAATGCAGGACAGATCAACCTAACCTACATTTTTCGGGCCAAGTGTGAGACGGGTCTAAATGGGCCAGACGAGTTCGCATTGTCATCCTTACTAAATATATGGCATAAGTTGGAAAAAATGTTTTTTTTTTCTCTTCCAAGGACGATCTTGATTGATTACTTAGTGTTCTTATACATTTAATAGTTTTATACTGTCTAAAATTTCAGACTAGATAAAAATTTGAATTTCTTTTTAGCATAAACATGATCGAAATTACTTAAGAGTACTCCCACATACGAAACTTCAGTAAAATACTATAAACAGATGAACCTTGCACATGTATTTCATCTGAGTTAAATTTGTTAAGAATTTCACCCTATTAAAGAACTCATAGTAAAAGAAAAAAGAAAATCTCCATTTTGTAGAGGTTATCTAAATTCTTGGAAGAAGAAACACAATAAAAAATATGGCATGTGTGGCCTAGTTGGAAGTGGCACCAAAATGATGAGATAAAATAATGATGTGGTGAGAGTTTAATTGGCCATATCCAAACACAATGGCATGATGACTCGTGAGTTGTGACCAAGTCAAATCTCCTTATCTTCCTCACTCACAACAAACATATCCTCTTTCTCACATGTTATATCCTTCTCGTACCAATCCAGCTCATTCTAATATATAACCTTAGATCTTGTCTTGTCATTGCCAAAAAGATTCATATAATATTCTTTTTTATAGGTTAAAATACATGTATCTCTTCACAAGAAAAAAAAAATGTAGATCTCTTTAGTTTGTAAAAAAACCAACTAAAAGTGTTTTTGATAATATGTTTTATAACCATTATTAATATCTAGTCTTACGTTCGAGATGTATTAGGGATGATAATATGAACTTGGTTTGCAAGCCCGTAAAATTTCGCGACCCACACGGGCTGACCTACATAAAAAAAAAACTTGCACATGTGTATATCAGTCACCTTTTTTATGGACTCTTGCATTAACGTTCCGTTCCATATCCTGGTATGATTAGAAAAGACAAGTATTATGTATTTTTTAATGTGCTAAAATTTAAACAATACATAGTGTATGTCATATTCCGAATATGAATATGATGAAAATGTTGAATTATCAATTTATCATCTAACTCCCTAAAGTCTTTGCTTAATTTTGTAAACTTTATAAAGTTTTCCAATTTTTTGAACATTGAAAGTTTTATCATAAAAATTAAAAAAAAGGTGGACTGACCCGCGAGCTAGACTTTTCAACTTGCGGTTAAAATGCAGGACAGGACAGACCAACCTACATTGTGCGGGCCAAATGCAGATTGAGCCTAACGGACGAGCCATCTACATTATCACCACTAATATTTATATATATATATATATATATATATATATATATATATATATATATATATATATATATATAAATGAATCTTATCCCATATCTAAATTTTAAAAAATTGATTTAAATTTAAATTCCATTTGAAAACAAATATTATTACAAATGAACACAAAATTATGCAAATATTATAATATACTAAACATTTTTGTGTGAAAAGAGTAGAAGTGAAAGCAACAATTATTCCAAATATAACTAGTCAAAATGGGTCTAATAGTGGAGAGTTGAGATAATGTATGAAAAAATATAGAGGTAGATGCATGAATGGATGAGGAATGAATGCAACACCTTCAAACCAATTGTTAAGTGCCGACACATTCCAATCCCATCAATTTTCCTCTACTTACGTGGCTTCAATATCTTGGCAAGCAACATACGACAACAACAATTTTTTTTTAAAAGAAATACTTTTTTAAATACAATTCCTTTCATGTCACCATAAAGTGGAAGTTACAATTTATTTTTAATGTTTCAAATGTTATCCTTCTAATTAAAAAAGAAGAAGCTAGTATAATAGTATCTTATTAATTATATTGCGAAAATAAGTATAATCTTGTTTAAATGTCTTTGTTTATTACAATACGAGACAGTCAAAGTATTTAATTTTTACTATATATGAGATTGATACTCTAAGTATATTATTATCAAGTCTCTTAACACTTTTTTCCTGTATGTGATTGATAATCGAAGTAAATTTCATTTGTATTTTATTTAATTTTTTAAGATTTAAAATTAACAATAATTAAAAAATAATAATTTTTTTATTATATAAACAAATTTACATGTATAAAATAATTATAAACAAAAATTTAAAAAAAAAATAACAAGACGGACGAATTGCAATGTCTAAATTTTTTTAATAGCGAACTAGTTCAACTTACACTGTTTTTGACAAACAAAAATAGAACGGATTAAAACAGTTAAGCTGACCCGTTTTATCACTTAGTAAGAGGTAACATATTATACCGATAACACTGTTTTTTACCTGAATGTATTCCATTTCGAAAGAACAATAATATTTTGACTATAAAATTTTAATAAATTTTTCTTATAACATAATGTGTCATTTTTAAATGATTTTTCAATATTGAGGATGAAAAAAAAATGAAAAAACATTTAAAAAATAATAACTAAGATTATAAAAAAAGTTATTAGTAGTCGAAAAATTATTTTTCATTCTGAAATAATGATAATTTTACAGTTGTGAAATTTGTTGATTTAGGTTTTAACGTGTAGATATAGATGGGTATGAGAAAGAGTGATGTAAAGGTGGGAATATACTTATCTGTCTTGGCTTTATGAAGCAAAGTTGGGAAGATGTGGACCTCACCTTTTGCCTCCAAAAATAATAAACAAAGTTAAGACGGTGAGTCACAACATGGATTGGATCTCTTCAAATTTAGACCTTATCTTCTATCTTAGCTGTCTCATACAACTTATCAATTTCTCACCATATATAACGTGATTTGACACTCTCATTTTTTTGTACTACCATTATATATATACATACTCATCAAACCCAACAATAAAACTGGTCAATGTTATCCAAATCTTCTTCTTTTTCTTCTTCCTTCCTTCACCATAACTGCTTCATTCATTTCTTGGCTTCGCTTCTTGGTTGGGTGACCTTCATTGTCAATGAATCAGAAAAAGGTGCAGAATTTCTTTGTGGGGAGGATCATGGATGGTCATCAAGGTGGAAACACCAACTGGGTCATCAAAGAAGATGATGAACATAGCAATGATTCATCATCCATTGGACTCATGTCAGAAGAAGAAGAAGACTCAATGGACTCTTTGTGTTCTTCTTCTTCTTCATCAGAGTTGACTGAGGATGCTTCCTCTCCAACTTCTTCTTCATCAACACACTCAAATGGACCCTTGTATCAATTATCAGACCTCATGAACCATCTTCCTATCAAGTAAGCATTCAATTTCTGTGTACTAATGCATCTGCATATCATTGAACTCATGGATCAAACTGATACAAAATCATGACATGAATGTTAAGAATTGGTGTATCTAATTTATTGTGTTAACTAAGTTTGTTTACACATGACTTGTGCAGGAGAGGGTTATCTATGTTCTATGAAGGGAAGGCACAATCTTTCACTTCTTTAGCTAGAGTGGAGAGCATAGAAGATCTTCCTAAGAAAGAAACACCTTATAGCAAGAGAATGAAATCATGCAAAAGTTTTGGGGGAGGTTTAGATAGTCACAGAATATGGTACACTCCAAAGGCTACAATAACAAAGAAAACATCAAGAGGGTCTTTTGCATTAAGCAAAAGAGGGAGCTTTCATGGAGGGTCTAGACCTTCCATTGCTGTTCATAAAAACTTCTGAAATTCAGCATGTTAGAGTTACTGCTTATTTCGTGTACAAAATCCGGAAAATTTTGAGTTTGAGGATTCATCTTACTGAGTCAAAGCCATATGATGAATTAGCATATTTGATTCATTTTTGCTTTGTTTTACATAGTGGTATATATGATCGATCCTTTTGCCTCTTACCATCATCATCACTACCTTGATTCAAAATGATCCTAAGTTATTACCTTAATTCATGTGACACCAAATCTTTTTGAGATCAAATTTTAGGTTTTCTCTTTTCTGCAATTTGTACATACTTCAGTTACTTGTATATGATTTTTCATAAATTTAAAGGGAAACTTTGATAGACTGTGTCTTAACTTTTTAATGATTTTTACTTTAGTTCTCAGACTCTTAAGAAAATATGATATTCGGTTTTAAACCATTGGATGCTTGTGTTGTAGTTCTTTTATCTAAGTTTTAGATAACTATTAACGTAAATTGCTATCTTCTTTCACTTTTCAAAAGTAAAGTATATTTTGGTACAAGAAATAACAATTCGATTTAAGGGTGATGATTATTTAACCGAAGTTAAACAGTAGGACTACAAAATAAACTTCAAAATTATTAGAGATGGTGATGTAAATGAAATTGCAAATTAAAAGTAAAATAATAGTGGTAGAAATATTATTATTCTTTATAATTATTAATAACTATTAATAAAGAATATTGTTTTTATAACCATTTATAACGATTTTTAGTGTACATATTTTATTATTAATTTTATCCTTATTAATAAATTATTTTAATATTTTACTCTTTGAATTTTATAATTATTTTTAATTCAATTAATTACTTCTAATAAAATTATAAAAATTATTTAGTTTTTCATATTTTTATAATTTTTTTAATTTAATAATATTTTTTTTCATTCCAATAATTATGACTGAAGTTAATGTTTATCTTTTATCATCATAACAAAAAAGTGGATATTTTCATATTTATAACTATGTATTCTCAATCAATTAATTGATTGTACATATGATTTTTCAAATAATTACTAGAAAAATTAAATAGTTTAATTCTGATAACGTAATAATATAATATTCATTAATGTTTTTAGTAATCAATAATGTATGTTTTTTACCCTTACACAGATATTAATCTCTCAAAGTTGCAAACGTGATTGTTTCATTCCAAGCAGTGATTTACACTCAACTTTTTAGGCCATGGACTAGTTGTGTGCTGCTGTTATTTTGGCGATTGATCTATTCTTACCGTTTGTGAACGTATTTTGTTGTTTCACTTCATCCATTGCTCACAGAGAAATTATCTTTGTATTTAGCCACCCAATCCTAAAAATAGTTCTGTAACTATCGATGACATTGAGAGAACATAATTGTATTTTTCTTTAGTACAAAAGTACAATGGAAAAAAGTCCATTCTCTTGTTATTTCTCTCCGAACACAAGTTAAACCATATATGACTTATCGAAATAAATTTCAAGAGGTCAACAATATTGCTATAAATGATTTGCTTTTCATTCTTACAAGTTACAACTCAAATACAATTAACAAAATGGAAGAGGGAAAAGAGGTTGAAAAAATCAGTATAATTATTTGCCTGAACAATTATCATTGGCGAAGATTCCTAAACTTGTGTATAACAAAAAAATATGATGAAGAAATTTGCATATGAAACTCCTCTTCATATAGGTCATAACCTGTATACAGGTTCAATTCCAAGGAGATAAAAGCAATGTCTCATCACAATTACCGTTGCTTCACACAGCAAGAGTCTACTAGTCTCCTCAGACGACCCCACAACCTGCCAAATGTACGAAGTTCAATAGCGTGAACTCAATCCAAACATTATTCTTTTACCAAACTTACCTAGGACGCAATTCTCTAGGATATAAGTACCTTACTTCTAAGGTGTGTCACAATAAATATAAAAAACCTTCTTGCATTTACGAAAAAATAATGGGAAAAGTGTAGAAATGTAAATATTATACAGCATAAGTTAATGCCTTTAAAGGTATACCTGACAATTAGAGTAGAATTTCTTTGTAAATATTTCCGATAAATTGTATAGGTATTCGCACAACAAATTCGGTAACAAATTGGTGCATGCCTCTTCAAAAACCTGACAAATAAAACAGTACACAACCTTGTATAAGGTAAGAATCTTTTGGTTTGGAAAATAATATGCAGGAACCCCACCCGCTTCAATATCTCAGTTAAAGAAAATGGAGCCCCAATAACAAAGTCTTAAATATTACTAGTATAAAAAAAAAAGTCTCAACACCAACATCTACTATTCACATATCCCACCTCAGGAAATTGCAGCAAATGGAGCCCCAGTGCACGTTCATCTTCATGATCCAACACTATTTTCCCATTCTGTTAAAAGTTGATAACCGTGAGAAATGTGCACAAGTCATTATTCAGCTAACGGATGACTAAACCACATGATCACTGAGTCATCACATTTATAATAGATTAGTGCTGAATTAAACTCATCAAGCCAACCCGACAGAAACTCTTGTATCTTGTAAAACTAGGCATATGATACAAAAAATAACTAAAACAAATATTATTTCTTTAAGAATAAAAACAAAATAAACTATAGTGAGTTGTGTTCCTGGGAAAGAAAGGTAAACTTACTCTTTTTACTTCTTCTATGTCTCTACCAGATTTCCTGATGATAGAACAGATCCTAGCATGTGCATACTGCAAATAAACAGCAGTATTCCCCTGTTTCACAACAAGCTTACGAAGGTGAGACATAAATAACTTCAGATCGGTTATTGAAGTTGGGATTGAAGAGTTCAACAAATGCCAACATAAGTTTCATATGCATATCTTTAGCTATTTTGCAGCAATTGTTACCAAGAAAAAGCACACATTTATAGGCTTGTAGGAGTAGTTTAAACTCAAAAAATGGCCTGACTCTTGAAGTGATGGTTTCACTTCAGAGAGTTATCGATAACTGATAAGAACTAAAGAGAACACCATAGGGAGTCAACTCAAACGAATGGTTTGTACCATGTTCTTCTTCTATTTCATCAAAGTCAAGAACAGCGTTATTTTCCATCCATGGTTATCTACCACGGACTGCTCCAGGAAAATACCTTATACTTTAGAGGATATTTGTTAAAGGGGGAAATAAAAAGCAGGACAGGACCCATAGATAATGTCTACACTAGCTTCTTTACTGTAGCCTCACAATCATACACTCAATTTGAATACAGTTAATGACCTTATCATTAAGCATCTGGTCAAAGTTGAATGTGTAATTTGTTAATCTGTTGATCTTCAAATCAGCATACCTGCAAACACAGACGGATATAAGAATATAAAGGGCTACAATACAAGACTATAACTCATTCAGTGTTCTCAACACAGGCATAACCACTAAAGCAAACTGAAAGGGAAAGGGATATCGAGTCAAAGAAAAACCATGTCCTGAAAGTACAAAAATGTTAACCTGGACTAAGAAAAAACCATGTCACAGTCAGCATGCTTAATCAGAAACCTCACAGTGAAAATGAATACAATCAACAGGATTAAGAGCATTTGCTCATAATATAAAACACCCGATATATAACAGATTTTAGAATTCAGTCAACAGGAATTTGTAGCCAAACAACCTGTATGTATTAACACAAGAATATGCTCACAAAAAAGCTAACTACAACTTAGCATAAATGAAGAGAATGTTGATTTTGCTTAAAAGTAGGGGGGCATTATTGAGTTTAAGGAGCTTACTTAACAGCTCCATAACCAATTGCCTCAGATGTTTTCTCAATCTCCTCCTCAGACCAATCTTTAGCTGTATCTAAAGGAACATAGTATCTGGAAAATTAACTGTATAGTCCCAAAAATTTCACTTAATGAAATTTAAAACAGGCACCAGCATCGATGAATCTTAATCAAGCATAAAATTCACTCATGGATGCTTGCATGCAGATAAGGAACAGGTAAAAAGAGCTTAGGTGCTTTACCACGTTCAAGAATGGAAGTTCTGCAGCGTCTTTTAGCTTCATCAAGTAAATCAACCAACCGAACTACCTCACTACTGCGAGTCCGAAATCGTTTCCCATCTTCCCCAAGAACAAGACCAAAACCGACATGAGTACATTTTGGATACGCATTCTCATCCTTTGGTAACCAACCAGCACGCCTGTAGGCCTAAAAGGAAAAGTAAAGCAGAAGTTTGACATTTTAACTCACTGGAATATTGGCAGCAGTAGGTCAATAAATATATCTTAGTCCAAGATTTATCCTTTAAAAGTCAAAAAAATAATATGAAATAAGAAATTATAGAAAAACCTTCTGGACATTAATATCAGAAAACATAGACAAGTCAATACCCAAGGTGCAAGTACAAATTGCTACTGCCATAAACAAGTAGAAAAAGGCTGCTGGAAAAAATTAGTAACTATAAGATACCATGAAAATCATCATTCGAAATATACCTTAAATAGCATATCAAAGTGTTGCTGCTGCCCAATATCTGTAACATATACAATCCACTCAAGTTTTTCTTCATTTAGACGATACCTACAAGGTTCAAGTATAGTTCAGATAACAAAACAGTCTGTTTTCCTCATTTTTCCTGTAACATGCTCAGATAAAAAAGCAGACCGATGAAAATATGTATCCCAGATTTTACATGAAAGGAAGAGTATATAAACATCCAATATAAATAAATTTGACATAAGAATTGAGAACAGGTTTGGTACTCATGTGAGCCAGCAATTCTAACAGAATTTTACAAAGTATGTCTGAAAAACTAAAAGATTAAAACTAACCAAAGTGATGCTAGATCGGTTGAAAAATAGTTGTAGCCACCATCTCTTTTCACAGCAATGACTGGTATGTTTACACCCTCTACATAAATCACACGTGCACCATCACTCTCTTCAATCAGTCCTAAATTGTCCAGTTTCTCCAAAACCCCAGGAATATATGGATTATAGAAGCTCTCTCCCTGGATTAAGAAAATACTGTTTACTGATATAAGTAAAACCATTCGCAATTACTGCAACATAAATTACAAATGCGAATCAATTTACTGATAAACTTTATGCACATCATAACATATAAGACTGTTGGCCAGAAAACAGGCCTTTTCATCTATGATATTTATAATAATCACCATGGAATCCTGATAACAATACTGGTTGAGATATAATTTCAACAAAGATACCAAAGTGAGATTACAAAGGCTCTTAACTCTAAATGAGCAAAACAATCAAACTTTTTATCACAGAAGAACAAAAAAGAAAGACAAAAGTTTTACTAGAGAGATTATGTCAGATCTGGTTAAAGGACAAAATATATGCTACATTGTAAATCGAATAAAAAGCACAGAAACTGCAGAGTGAATTAGACTCAAAAATATTAACAAATGCATACTTTCATAGGATACTTGGTTGTCTAACTATGCCTTGATATAAAATCTTAGAGACTCCTCCTGGAATGTACAAAATAATAGACATAATTGTTTGACAACTTAAAGTACAAACAGCCAGTTAAAAAGGAAACTGAACCTAACCCTTTCCTCCAATTGAACTCCAAGGCGTTGATAAACTTTATCAAATTCAGCCCTACTCACGTCACAAATTTGTTTCCATGCCTTACGATACTTGATTTCTCCACTCTGAAATAAAAATTAAGACATACATAAAATTTAACCAAGTTTCCCATGATCTCCCAAATAAGGAGCAAATGAAAAAAATTGTAACATATATTTTACCTGGAGCCGGACCACTGCCTGTTGTGCCCTCAACTTAAACTCAGGATCACTATCAAACCTTACTTTTGAAGCCTTATACAAAGCCTAAAAATGCAACAAGCCATACAAGTTAGTACGTAACCTTTTCAGTGAAAAAGCAAATGCTTCATCATCACCATAATGGGAAACTTAAGCAATGCATATAGAGAAAATCCTTTGCCCCTCCTCTTTGCTATTTGCCAAGGAAGAACAGAAATTTCTTCCAAGCCAGGTTAATGGCATCAATAGCAAATTAATTTATAGATTACTTTTAAATGCATAGTCTTTACTCCCATGCTGAAAATTAATCAGTTAGAAATTACAATGAGCGTGCACCAAATAAATTAAAAAAAAAATGTCTGACAGATCATAATGAAAAAATGCCAAAAAAATATATATCAATATAAGAAATTTTGAAATTCAGTTTAATATATTTACTCACCTGAAGATCTCCAATAGCTGCTTCACTAAGATCATCTGGGTTTGTAAATTTTTCAAAGAGATACGTAATCAGCATTCCAAACTACAAAAAAAAATGCCCTTTGAGCTTTATAGTACCAATATTCAAATGAGAACTTTCCTAATGGAATATTTTATTATTCAAGCAAATATGCCATAAGAATATGGTTATCTCTATGAGAAATCAGTGGGCAACGGTAATTTGATGAGTAATGGAAACAATGCAATATAAAAGCTTTTCCCATATTCAAAAGAAGGGTAGAAATGTCTTAGGACATCAATTTTGTAAGATTGCTCAACAAAGAACAACAGAAAACAAAACACACGTTAAGATGTAGATGTACTTGATCATGAAGACAATTAGAATTTAGAAAAGCAAATTATATCATCTATTTTCTCAAACATATTTAGATCTTAAGCCATGCAGTAAGGCTGATGACAAAAACTTGCCAAGTTAAATGATTGTTCCAAATGAATTACCGAAAGTTGTGCCTTTTACAAAGAAACCTAGCTTTGACAGTGTATAGCTAAGATGTACCACAAGAAATGGCAGAAATCATATGTCATTAGATTAAAGATGCACTATTTTAAACTCTTGGCACAAAAACAGTATAACAGTAGAACTAAAATCTACCTGTGTTCCCCAGTCACCAACATGATTTCTGCGGATTACGCATTCCACCCGTGAAAATTCAAACATACGGGCCAATGTATCACCAATAATGGTAGATCTCAGGTGGCCAACATGCATTTCCTTCGCTATATTAGGGGATGAAAAATCAACCAAAGCCCTCTTGACTGGAAGCCGAGGTGCCCATGCATCAATGCCATCAACTAGCATTCTTTGTACCCTCTGCAGTAGAAAGTTTCTTGTGCTTAAGTACTGGCAGAAGTTTTAAAAAGCTCAATCATCCAAACAAAATTAAAACCTTAACTTTTGCAAATATAATCCCTTCCAATCAATGAACTCAGATCCCACCCCCACTGAAAAAATAATATTAAAGGACTTAGACACTGGTACACATTTTTTGTAATTCAAAATTAAAAGAGGCAAAATGCCATCACCTGTGCTATCCACTTCTTTGACAATACAATGTTGACAAATCCCGGACCAGCTACAGAGCATGAATCTATCATTTCAGATGGAGGAAGATTGTTAACTATGGCCTACACATATAAAAAAACACATAGATGACCTTTAAGAAAACCAAACCAAACTCTAATTCCAAATAAATAATTACTAAAGAGGAATAAAAAGGGAAAAAATCACAGCTGGTAGAAATGTCAAAAAAGTGAGTGATTATCTGTGATCATACCTGCCCAATTGCTGGGGGACCCCTAAACTCTGTCTGCTTTCCCTTCACCTTAGACCACACTCCCATTGCGTTATTGCTGCATCAAGAGAATATTCTTTGTTTCAGTTTGCGTATATGCATACATATAACGATAGTAATAATAATATCGCTTTTCAACAGTGCAGCAACAATTAAGAACTTGTTTGAGTAATACGAGTACTTCTTGAAAAAGAAATTAAGAAGAACGAAACGAATTTTTCCTTAAGATAAAACTAACTTAAACTTAAGCATAAGTTAATTTGTAAAAGTTCTCTAGTATTAACTTTTTTTCTAAAAGATTAATTTTAACTTAGAGAAAAATTTATTTCATATTTACTTTTTTTCTGCTCTCCTTGTGGATAAGTTTTTTTCACACATGTTATAGAACCTCATTTTCACTTCCCATCGATACAACAAAGGAAAAAATAGTGAACCAACCATTGATAATCTCCAAACTTCACGCCACCTTTAACAGCACAAGCATCAACTAATGGCACAACATCTGGTTCATCAGGCACCGTTGCCCTCAAAGATAATTCAAACAGCTGCGCCAATTGCCTTTTGACACTGGCCGGGTTATCTATTTCCTACATCATTACAAACACGATACAATACCATTTATCACACACACAAAATGAAACCAAACAAATAAACATAGAGTTTAGGAATTGAAACTTATTAGTGCGTATTCAATTTCATATTAGATTCTTCAGAACCCCCTTAAAATAACAGTTAACTTGATTTTAGGTACATATATATTTAGTTTCATTTGCCTTGAATAAAAATATTTATAGTTATAACGTATAGTACTAACTTGCCTTCATAATAAAAACATAAATCACATCCTTCTAAATCAATTGAACTGAGATTAACTTCTTTCAAAATCAATTTTGCCACCACTCTTCCAAACACGTACTTAATGAACTTACAATTACAGCGGTGGACGTAGACTGTGGCTTGGTGACGGGAGATTGCTGCGTCTTGGTCACTGACAAAGCGAATCTCCGAGACGCAATCTTGAGCAAATCTGTCTACACATTAAAGTTCAAACGAAACGACGTGGTGTTAGTGAATTAAGTTTAGGCGTTGAAACAGTGTTGTGGTGGTAACATTGAAGAAAACGAGAGAAGCTTAACTGACCCGAACGTGAAGGTTGTAGAGCTGGAGAGGAGGGAAAGTGAGAGAATCGATTGAGGTTAAAGCACCCTAACCCTAACATTTCTTCTGTTTCTTCTTCTTCGTTGAGGTTCCGCCCTTCCCAAACACCATTGTTACGGTGTTAGCGGTTTTGTGTGCGTTGTGTTGCCTCCGCTGAAGATAGCCAGTGGGCCACCACCACTGAAAAGACCATTTTTACAAAAATTAACCAAAATTTTAAATTTCCAAATAGTTTCATTTTGGCTTAATTAGACTTTTCATTCTTTACTTTATATTCGAGGTTCATTTTGGTCTTCTTTATTTTTTGGGGTTCAATTTAGTCCTTTAGTTTGTGTAGGAGGTTCAATTCAGTCCTGTGTGTTAATAGCGTTAAAAAAATTAACGGCAGAGTGATTTGATGTGATACTGTGGCAATTTTACATGACGTGTCAAGTAGGGACACCAGCTTATGTGGACAGTTCAAAAAGAGAAATTAAAGTCAGTGGTAAATTGAAGAAGCGAAATTAGGGTTCGTGGAAGAGGCGAAAATCAGGTGCGAGGAGGAAAGAAATCTGGATGCGAGGAAGAATTTGGGGATAACGATTGAACAAATTAGAGTTCGAAGAAGAAGCGAAAATCATTGAATCAATATATTAGGGTTCGCGGTCTCCTTCGGTGCGACAAAGGTTCGTCGCTGTGTTCGTAGTGGGACGAAATTGAAGGTAAGTTTTCTGGTTTTTTTATGGATTGAATGTCCCGTTTTACTTATATAGTATTGTCTTTGTCGGCGTTGGTATTATTTTTTGTGTTATTCTGTCTGTGTGTGTTTGTAATGGTGTGTGACCTGTGGTCCCGTTGCTTTGTGGTGGTCCCGTTGCTTTGTGGTTAGTGGGTTGTGGTCCCGTTTTAACTTTTTTGGGGTATGGGATGTAATATGTATTGTATATGTGGCATTGGTTGTGCGTCGAGTAACTTGGAATATGTATTTTTTATAGGTTTGGGATGTGTGACGATAGATTTGAGGTGGTGGTCCACCATGGGGGATACTTTGAAAGGAATGAAGGTAGGTGGAGTTATAGTAATGGGTTAACGTCCACGTTGGCGTGTGACCCAGATAGGTGGAGCTTTTTTGAAATAATGGGAATACTTAGGGAAATGGGTTATGTAAACATTAAAGATTTGTGGTATAATGTTAGTAGCTCAGAGGTATTGGAGAACAACTTGAAAATTTTGACTGATGACATGGGTGCAATGCAAATGGTTAGAATTGCTAGAAGGAATGGGCAGGTTCATATGTATGTTAATCACTCAATTTGTGAAGCTGAGGTTGTGGACAATTTTTTGGAATACTTCCCTGAAGAGGTGGTTGCAGAAATAGGAACTACAAATGTTGAGGTCCAGGCTGAGGTGGATGGGCACAGTGGTTGTGGCGATGGAGATCACACTAATCCTGTGCAGGATAATAATGTTGTCCATGAAGCTGAAATGCAACAGGATAAAAATGTTTGTGATATGGAATATGAATTGGAAGATGACGCAGATAGTCACCATAACATTAGGGTGGAGCCACAAACTGAATTTGAGGAAACTGGAGCTGATGTAGTAGTTGAAGGTGATGAAACTGGAGCTGATGGACTAGGTGTAGATAAGGAAACGGGAGTTGATGCAGAAGTTGAAGGTGATGAAGCTGGAGGTGATGGAGTAGGTGTAGATAAGGAAACTGGAGTTTGTGCAGAAGGTGATGAAGCTGGAGGTGATGGAGTAGGTGTAGATAAGGAAACTGGAGTTTGTGCAGAAGGTGATGAAGTTGGAGATGATGGAGTAGGTGTAGATAAGGAAACTGGAGTTGGTGCAGAAGGTGATGAAGCTGGAGGTGATGGAGTAGGTGTAGATAAGGAAACTGGAGTTCGTGCACAAGGTGATGAAGCTGGAGGTGATGGAGTAGGTGTAGATAAGGAAACTGGAGTTCGTGCACAAGGTGATGAAGCTGGAGGTGATGGAGTAGGTGAAGGTGATGAAGATGAAATTGATTCTGATCTAGTTGATGTTAGTGTCCATTATAAGGACAATTTATGGGAAAGAAATGGGGAAGAAGATAGCGAGGATGATGATTTAGAATTTGATTGCAGTGACCATGTTGATATGCGAGATAGGGGGTTATCTGATGATGGGTGGGAATCAGATGAAATGTACAGCGATGATCCAAGCAGTGATGACTCATTGGCAAGTCGCACCCAATGTAAGGCAAACTTTGGGACCTTTAAAATGCCCAAAAGTATGGCCCAATACCAGTGGGAAGTTGGAACATATTTTCCAGATAAAGAGGCATTTATAGAGGCAATAAGGACATATGGAGTGCAATCTGGA
>Ga0209589_1004785_pt1 | contig 23243 bp, 14 predicted proteins | sample CowpeawhiteBW_FD_187525 | JGI IMG/M metagenome (GOLD analysis project Ga0209589, IMG submission 187525) | Root nodule microbial communities of legume samples collected from California USA - Cow pea white BW (SPAdes) (version 2) | ecosystem: Host-associated > Plants > Roots > Nodule | place: USA...
AAAAAAATTAAAAAAAAAAAAACTGAAAATAAAAAAAAGGCTTGGCTGGTGACTGCTAATGGCGGCGGTGACTAGTGAGCAGTGGTGGCAGCGGTGAATATTGGTGGTAGTAAGTTGCAGCTGGAAAAAATAAAAGAAAAAGTGTTTTAAAGTTGTGTCTATTAGAGTAGGGTGGGTTTTAAATTTTTATTAGGGCCTCAGCCAACTTTTAAGTGTGTTTTAAACACAGAAAACATGGTGCAATTAGGGTTTCTGCACCGCTGCTGCCCTCCCTTCTCCAACTTTGTTGTTACTTTTCTCCATGCAGCTGCCATCTTTCTTCTCCACTCTGCTTCTTCCACCATTGCCATTCTCCCACCGCCAGCCACTATACAAAAAACGGCCGCCATGAACCGTCATGGGAAATCTGTTTCGCCTCCGCCTTGTTGTAGCGGTAGGTCGGAAAACCGCCACTGCTTTCCGCCATGGTGGTGCATGCTGAAATTTGATAATAATTATTAATTATTAAGTCAAAATGATCAATCAAAATAAATTAAATAATGCTTTTTGAGTAGACAACAGTTATTTTCTTTTCTCTTTATAGTTATACGTAAAAATGTACTTCTCATAACAGCAAAAGTAGTTAAAATGTAAAGGAAATTATGTGCTTTAGTTTTGTCTTTCTGGTTTTGGACCAATAATCCTTATAGTTTCTGTCTTCATGAAAATCACATTATTCCCTTTTCATTTCTAAGTACTTGTTCTGTTGGTCTACTAGGAAAGAAGTGGAGTAGGAAGATAAGACATAATATAATAGTTAAAAAATATAGATGACTTGGTGGAGCTTTAAACTCGGAGTGAACACGACAGTGTCTGCTTCTTCAATTGATTAATTTGTTCTGCTTTTGCACGCAAGCAAATATTTTCAAATCACTAGGATTTTCATTTTTCTGTGATTTTGAAATTTTTACTGATATATTGGACATAAGTATAATAATAATATATTATATCCTCTTTTGCATTTTGTGTGTGCAGAGTATTGATAATGGCAACCACTGCCTGTTTCATCATTGTTAGCAGAAATGATATTCCTATATATGAAGCTGAAGTTGGAGTAGCTGCTAAAGTGTGGTTTTCTTCTTTATTTATTTTATTTTAGCTTTTTGTGATTTTCAAGCTTTTTGTTCATTTATGAAATTTATTTATATTGTTTAACATGCTGCTTGCTAGATATTGGTAATAAGACTATTTAGGTGGATTGACCCATGATCACTCATTAAGTTGTGTGATTCTTTTCGCTATTATTGTGTGAAAAATGTTATGGAGTAATTTGTTTTTTGTTTGGGTTTTTTCACCTGATTAATTTAATTGCTTATGTTCATCAGCTTGTCTTATGTGGCTTTTAAAGAAGTTTATCCTTTTACTTCACCAAATTTACACCATTTTACAATTCCATGCTCTGGTGACAGAGAGAGGATGCTGCTCAGCTGCATCAATTTATCCTCCATGCTGCTTTGGATATTGTTCAGGACCTCGCATGGACTACTAGTGCTATGTGAGTTAAATTTTTGGGTGATACACAATTCTAGTTCAAATTTAAAACTTTTGACATCATGATCCTCTTTTGTGCTTCTGTTCTATATGTTCTTTTTCTCAACATATTGTTCCTTGACATATCTATGCAGGTACTTGAAATCGGTAGACAGGTTTAATGAGCTTATGGTGTCCGTGTATGTTACAGCTGGTCATATCCTTTATATGTGGGGTTAATTATAGTTAAGACAAAGAAAGTTGTATTGCCCTTCTTGTGTTGTTCACTTTTTTCTTTTTGATTAATCTTGTTTTATCCAAATAAATGAAGACGGAGTCCCCACCTTTAAGGACCATTGAATATTGTTTGCTTCTTTAATTGTATAATTATGCCATTGATCCTGCTCACTTTCCTGTGACCGGAAGGGGAACAAAATGAACAAGCCAAGAGTGGAGAATTCTTACAGCTTACGAACATTCTTTCTGCATTTGTGTGAGATTTTCCTTGACTTATCATACATACCAGGTTGATGTTGCTACATGACTCTCGTAATGATGATGGCATTAAAAGTTTCTTCCAAGAGGTGCACGAGCTTTACATAAAGGTAATATGTTTTTTCTCTTGCTCACCCCAATAACATGTTTCATATTTACATTTCATTACTTTTTCAGTTTCGTATGTGGCTTTTTCTTAGTCTACAATATGCTTCTCTCAGTTCCTTGAAGCATGCTTTGCTGACTACACAAAGTACCTGTAGCTGTTGGAATAAAAAAAATCTAGTCTTAGTCTTATCAAAATGTTGAATTAGCCACATTCTACATTTTCCCCATACTTACCAATTCGATGTTTCACTATCATAGGTATGCTAAATTACCTATGAGATACTTCGTACATAATTACAACTAGAATGACAATTGACAAACTGAAATTTTATTTGTGGTGATAGGTAGGACCCCGACCTACCTTAAGATAAGTCTTGTCGCTTAAAGACTTATGTTTTATCGCTCAAAGACTTGGGGGTTGTGGTTGGAACCTGACCTACCTTTAGATAAGCTTTGTCACTTGGTGTATAATTAGGAAAGTAAATGAGAATATATTTGTTGTGCCATAAATATTTTATCGTAGTTAAACAATAAACACGTAATCTAGGCCCAAAACACGACCCCAAGGTTAAAAGCAATTTTTATAAGTGTTGCAAAATTCCATCCTTACTAACTGTTTTGGAGAACAATATTCTTCCTGTATCAATATGCAGAATGCAAAATAAGTTCCCAATGGTTTCTTTTCGGTAGTTGGAGTTTCGGAGTTTTAACTACTACTTTTTGTTCTGTTCGAGAGGATAAGATTTGGAACACTCCTATCAGTAAAAGAAGTGTTAATTGTTCTCTTAATTTGATTGTGGAAATAAGTGCAAATTCTTATGTTAATTCTGTCTGTAAACCTCATTTTACGGATTGTTGAAGTGATAGGAGATGAAGTAACTTTATTGTTTGTTTGGGAAATTGCAGACTCTCCTCAATCCCCTGTACTTGCCTGGCTCTCGGATCACGTCGTCCCATTTTGATACCAAAGTCCGAGCTCTTGCACGAAAGTATTTGTAGAAATTACTAATGTTTCTGTCTGTGGTTTGATTCTTGTCTTGTTCGTTGTTGATTAGATTTGAAAATCTGTCTCTCTTTAACCTTTTATCCATGATTTGGAAGCAAGGGTAGGTTTATTGTTGTCTATAGTGTACCTCAGTCATATGCAGGTGATGGCTGTTTTTGCTAATGAAAGCTATTGTTCACAAACTATTCGATATTTCGATTGCTAGTGACTTCATTTGTAATAATATTAATCTTGTACTTAATGCTCAATTATTTCATTTTATGCAGTAAAAACGATTTCTGTTATTATTTTATGCTTCATTATTATTAAAGTACATTTCTAAATTAGTCCTACCGAATTACATGTCCTGAAACGATATTCAAATAAATATTACCCATTTTCCCAAGCAACCGTGCCTTCGTGATACATCTTTTATATATATGAATCCCAAAAAAGGTCATGCAAATAATCAGTATAAAACCAGGAAGATTGGAAAAAATCAACAAAAATCTGCTGGAATTAGTTTACTTGACATAAAAAACAATATTAATTGTTATGGTTTTAACCAAAAGTTGTGACAATAGAATATTATATTGATTATATTTATTTTGATTGTGTACCGGCTTAATAGTTTATCTAACGACAAATATATTTTCGTTGTAGTAACAAATATGAAAATGATATTTTGGACAATTTTTTGATACGATTTTGTCAAATCTAACGTGGCAACTGAGTTTTAAAATTTTTATTACAAATGCTTTAATGAAAGCAACCGTTACACGTGCGGGAGGATTATTTGCAAACTGTGAAAGAGAGAGAAAGGGCGAAAGACAAAGAGAAACAAGGAACTGGTGGAGACAGTGAGAGAGAGAGAGAAAATGAAGTGTTTCCAACTTCTCACCGGAGTAACAGGAGACAACGACCACCCACCTGAAGTTCTCGCTGACAAGCATTTCGTAGTCCATACCAGAGGTCACTTACACTTTTCTCATTGACTATCATTCATCGAGACTGTTGCATTTAGAGTTCAGTGTGGGTTTGCGGAGACTACGGCCACCTTCAGTCGTCGACGACAAGGATTTTGTCATCCATAGTGTTGCATTGTAAGTTTGTTGTGCTTCCATTAGACATTTCCCTACTGTCTTCGATGATGATGAATTTTTTTTTTTCTGGTCAAGTTTTGAGCTTTGGTGGAAAAGAGTTGTTTTTCTTTTGTTTTTGATGGAAGTTTGCAAAACTGATTTGGTGGTGTTGTCATCACTGTTTTGTTCATTTGTAGTGCACATTGGTGTAGTTCGCTTTTGTGTGTTCTAGAGTTGTGGCTCTTTGCAGTTTTTGAAGAAAGCACATTTAAGAAATTCCGTATTTGGGTGCTTGTGTGTTGTTGTTTGGATTTTTTTCATTTTCTATTTCAGTGTGATGTGTGCAGTAACATTTGTGTTATTTGTTTGGCAAGAAGAACTACAACAGATAAGACAACAATACATTTGGGATTGGATTGTAGATGTTGACAACATCCACAGGCATGACGTCCTTCAATACTACGACGTCCTTTAATCGTCTTTGTTAAAAGTTAGTTGTTATCGAAGTTCTTTGATGACATTGTAAAGCACTTCCAAGAGCAAAATTCTGGATTGAACACGAATGAAATGAAGTGCATGTAGTGGTCTCAATTAATTTGAGCGGAGTGTGATATTTTGGTAAAGTTGTTTGTTTTGTTGACTAAAAACATATGGTAGATCCCCTGATTTTTTGTAATGGGTGCCTACATGAAGGACATAGGTTTTGTAGAAGTTCGGCTGAATATTAATTTGGAACTCTGTTGTTCATTTATATGTTGTCAGTTTTTATATATCTGCAACTGTAGTGTAGAAATTGCAACAATATTCCCCACATTTGAATGCTTGAGTCCCCACTTTTTTAAGCTTTGATGTAATTTATAATTTTGAAGGACCAAAACCACCCATGTTAGTCAATATACAATGTTCATGTTATGGAATTTGTATGATGTAGAATGTGTGTAAGTGAATGAATTGTGTGATCACAAAACCATATTGAAATTTTTTTAAAAGATGCAATTGCAGTCCAGAATTTACAACACTAGTCCCCAGATAATAATTCTTAACTCCCCACTTACTGATGACTTGAGAATTTTGACAACTTTCAAGCAACATAAGCATGGACTATGGTGGTATGTAATGTTTCGTTTATTGAAATTGTATGAAGGACAATGTGTATTATGATATTTTAAATTTTTAACCACCTACAAGAGCAATTAGGAATTTGCAACACTGCTCCCCACATATCAATAGTTGACTCCCGACTTACGGGTTGAGTTAATGATTTTGATAATTGTTAAGTAAGACAAGCACCGATGTTAGTTACTGGAAATTGGATGATGAAAAATTTCTTAAAGTGGGTGAATTGTGTGATCCCAATACCATATTTAACTTTTAAAAAAATTGCAACCTCAAAACATAATGTCCAACTTAACTCCCCACATATTAATGCTTGACTCCCTACTTACGTATGATATGAGTATTTTGGCAGGTGTCATGTAAGACAACCACCCACCCATTTAAGTGAATGGAGGCTGGATGATGGAAAATTTGTTTAAGTGGGTGAATTGTGTGATCCTAATACAATATTTAACCTAGTTTTAAAAAAATCTGCAACCTCGAAACATAATGTCAAACTTAACTCCCCACATTTTAATGCTTGACTCCCCACTTACGTATGACATGAGTTATTTTGCAATTGTACAAGTAAGAAAGCACCTATGTCAGTGAATGAAAATTGGATGATGGAAAATTTTTTTAAGTGGCTGAATTGTATGATCCCAATACGATATTTAAATTAGTTTTAAAAACATTTACAATCTGGAAACATAATGTCCAACTTAACTCTCCACTTAAGTATGACTTGAGTATTTTGTCAATTTCCAAGTAAGAAAGCACCGACGTCAGTGAATGGAGATTAAATGATGAAAATTTTATTTAAGTGGTTGAATTGTGCGATCCCAATATGATATTCAAATTAGTTTTAAAAATATCTGCAACTTGGAAATATAATGTTCAACTTAACTCCCCACATATTAATTCCTGACTCCTCAGTTACGTAGGACTTGAGTATTTTGTCAATTATCAAGTAAGAAAGCACTCATGTAAGTCAATGAAAATTGGAAGATGGAAAATTTGTTTAAGTGAGTGAATTGTGTGATCTCAATACGATATTTAAATTAGTTTTAAAAATAGTTGCAACCTGGAAACATAATGTTCAACTTAACTCGCCATATAGTAATTCCTGACTCTTCAGTTACATATGACTTGAGTATTTTGTCAATTGTCAAGTAAGAAAGCACCCAAGTCAGTCAATGAAAATTAGAAGATGGAAAATTTGTTTAAGTGGGTGAATTGTGTGATCCCAATATGATATTTAATTTAATTTTAAAAATATCTTGAACCTGAAACATAATGTCCAACTAAAGTCCCCATATATTAATTCATGACTCCCCAGTAACGTATGACTTGAGTATTTTGTCAATTGTCAAGTAAGAAAGCACCCACGTTAGAGAATAGAGATTGGATGATGGAAAATTTGTTTAAGTGAGTGAATTGTGTGATCTCAATACGATATTTAAATTAGTTTTCTAAATATTCTACAACTGGGAAACATAATGTTCAAATTAAATCCCCACATATTAATTCCTAACTTCCCATTTTAGTATGACTTGAGTATTTTGTCAATTGTCAAGTAAGAAAACACCCACGTCAGTAAATGAAGACTGGCTGATGGAAAATTTGTTTAAGTGGGTGAATTGTGAGATCCCAATACGATATTTAAATTAGTTTTAAAAATATCTGCAATTGGGGAACATAATGTTCAACTTAACTCCCCATATAGTAATTCCTAACTCCCTAGTTAAGTACGAGTTGAGTATTTTGTCAATTGTCAAGTAATAAAGCACCCACGTCAGTCAATGGAAAATGGTAAATTTGTTTAAGTGAGTGAATAATGTGAACCCAATACCATATTTAAATTAGTTTTAAAAAAATCTGCCACCTCGAAACATAATATCCAACTTCACTCCCCACATACTCCCCACTTACAAATGACATGCAGATTTTGATAATTTAAAACATTCAACAAAGACCAAGAGTCAATGTTTAGTTTTTGGTCATGCATTTTGGTAGATAGAAAATTTGTGATAGTTACTGCATTGCTTGATGAAAAGTAAATTTTGTAACTTTTTAAATATCTGCGACCTCGGAACATAATTTCCAACTTCACTCCCCACATATTAATGGTTCACTCCCCACTTACGGATGACTTGGGGATTTTGATAATTTTAAAAAACTACAAATATCCACCATGGTCAATATTCAGTGTTTTGGTGACTTCATGGTGTCATCAAATTACCGCAATTATATTTCTTTACAACCTGCAAGTGCAGTCCACATTTTCTACCAGTACTCCCCACATGTTAATGCTTTACTCCCCAAATATGGAAGATTTGACGACTTGAACAATTTGAAAGAGCCACAAACACCCACGGTGGTGAATATTTAGTGTTTATTAAATGGACATTGAATGGTGCAAAATTTGTGTAAGTGACTGCATTCTGTTATCACATATCCATATTTCCGTTCTTGTAAATTCTGCAACTTCGCTCCACAATTTGTAACTTGACTGCCCACATATGTAGTCTTTACTCCCCACTTATGGATGACATGACAAATATAACAATTTGAAACTGCCACAGACACCCAGTTTACTCAACAACCAATTTAAATATTAAATGACATACACTAGCAATAAAATCCTTCTGTTGCAGACTTAATCTATCATTCAGAGCACCGATAAACTTCGCTTTGCAGCAATGACAAAATAACATCTATAAGATATAAACAAAAAAAGTCATTAATTAAAATTGAATAAACATCAATACAAGAGTGCAAATTAACACACCTTCTTCTCCTCAGTGCAATCAACATATCCATCACCTTTGTTGTCCATTTTGTACTCCTTCACAACTATACATATCAAACAAACCACCTGCATCACACATAACCACATGTAAAGGCAACAATACATTAACCACACATCAATAACCTTTACACACACACCGGACAACCAAATCAACCACAAAAAATGAAGCAAACAAAAAAAAATGTTCATTGTCCAAGCCTAATCCTTCATGACTAAAAATATCATACAAATAACACACATCACTAACAACCAAATGGAAAGCCAACAATACATTAACCACAGATAAATAAACTTTACACACACACCCGCCAACGAAATCAACATCCCCAAATGAGTCAAACTTTCAAAATTAAATTAAATCATTCTTTAACACAAACTTTTGGGTTAAATAAATGAAAATTTTCAACCTTTATGTTCAATGTCATCAAAAACAAACTTTTTCATGTTCAACTTTCGGCTACTCTGTTCCATAAAATTAAATAAACAAAATAAGGGTTTTGGAGGGAGGAACACCTTTCGACGAATACACAAGGGGGAAAGAGGTGTAATGGACTCACAGAACGGTTGAATGGTACAGTGGGGATGATGAAATGGTTGTCGTCGACGACTTTCGGTACTCACTGTCTCCGGTAATCCACACACACGGATGCAATGCTTCACTTCTCTCCCTCTTTCTCTCACTGGTTGCAATGGAGCTTCAATTCCACAACTTTACAACACTCGTTTTCTCTCCCTCTCTCTCTCTTTCTCTCTCTCTTTCACTTTGCAAAACCAATCCTCCTGATCGTGTAAGGAACCATATAATTGAAGCATTTGCAAGAAAAAAAATAAAAACTCCCTTGCCATGTTAGTATTTTAAAAATCGTGTCAAAAATATTTGTTCAAATATAATTTTCGTAACAAATAACTACACGAGTCATTAACTAATAAGTTTTTCACATTGACCACTCTCTGGGATTTTTAAGAAACACAAAAATTAATTACAAAAAAAGGAGGGTAAAGTAGGAAGGGAGTGCAGAAGAATAATTGAACCTCAAAAAGAAAAATAAGATAAAAAGCAGGCCAGAGCAATTTTTCCAGATTTTTTTTAAGGGGCTTCTCCTTGCACTCCCAACCTTTCTCTTGTACCCCAATAATTACATTTTTGTCCTTGATTAATTTGTGTTGCGAATGTCGACATTCGTTTTGTAATTTTTTTGTTACCATTGCGGATGTCGATATCCGCTTCAGAAAATTGTGTTGCGGATGTCGACATCCGTTTCTTTTTTTTTTGTTTTTTTTGTATTATGGATGTCGACATCCGCTTCAGAAAATTGTGTTGTGGATGTCAACATTCGTTTCATAATTTTTTTTTGTTTTGTTACCATTACGGATGTCGACATTCGCTTCAAAAAATTGTGTTACGGATGTCGACATCTGTTTCCTTTTTTTTTGTATTATGGATGTCGACATCTGTTTCCTTTTTTTTTGTATTATGGATGTCGACATCCGCTTCAGAAAATTGTGTTGCGGATGTTAACATCCGTTTCATAATTTTTTTTGTTTTTTGTTTTGCGGATGTTGACATCCGCTTCAGAAAATTATGTTGCGAATGTTGACATCCGTTTCATTATTTTTTTTGTTTTTTTGGGTATTACGGATGTCGACATCCGTTTCATTCCGTTTCGTAATTTTTTTTGTTTTTTTATTTTGCGGATGTTGACATCCGCTTCAGAAAATTATGTTGCGGATATCGACATCCGTTTCATTATTTTTTGTGTTTTTATTTAACGCATTATCTCAATGCAGTGAAACAATTTCTTCCCTTCTCTTTAATCTCTTCCTTTATTTAACCTTGTTCTTCTTTCTCCTTTACTCCTCGCCTATATAGATGAAGTGGAGACTGTGAGACAAAGGTGATGCAAATGGAAGAGGAAGAGGAATACAATGCAGAGTGGAGTGGAGGAAGTGCGCCGCGAGAGAAAGGTGAAATAGTTAGGTCAAAAGATGTAGGGTCTGGATATTAATTTGGAGTGCAGGAGGTGGGTGGGTATTCTTTGGGGGTGCACGAGTTTGGGGGTGTAGGAGTGATGAGTCATTATTTTCCTCCATTCCACTAGCCTTTGTGTACCCATTTGATAGTAGTTTAGTGCTTAATTGATCATCTTTAGTGTGTTTTCATCTGTTGGGCTTTATTGGGTCACTATTCCGAATTTGGGTTAATTTCACATTATTTGGCCTAATTTTCGTTTTTAATTATTTTAGGTATTTGGGTGAAGCAATTTTGGAGCTTGAACATTAATATTTAGTTGAAGAGACTTGCCACATCATTGCCACATCATTTCCATGTCATCTGAGTGAATGGGCAAACACTTGAGGCCCAGTAGTGGCATTTTTGTAATTCTGAGTGGCAGAATGACATTTTTGTAAATAATGCTGGCAAAGTTGATTTGACCACGAAATTAGGTCTCTTGGCATGCAACCAGCTGCATAATTTTCTTCTCCACTCCTCTTCAACCTCCATTTCCGTTCTCCAAGCTTTGGTGGGTGTCCATGGAGGTGTTCCACTCGGTTTTGATGTTTTTGCACTAGTTTTTGCCATTTCTATGCACATTTAACAGAACCCATTGTGGGATTTACGTTTTGAATGCATTTGGTAGATTGGGCAGCTCATTTTGTGGATTTTATTGACTTGGAACAACACCCATTGATGGGGATATCGGTTTTTATATGATAACAACAATTTTGGTTCATTTAAAGCTTTCAAAATTTGTTTTGTTCTTGAGTTTTCATTGAAGAATTCGTAAGTTAGGGTTTATGATGTTCTATTTTATTGAATTCAGATTTAAAGTGTTTAATTGTCGCATTTCCATGTCTAGCTAAATTCGTGTATTGACTCTTTGATGAAAAATGCAATGAACCTTTGAGGTTGTGATTGTTTTGTGAAATCTGCCATGTCTCTTTGTTTTGAATTCGGGGAATGTATGTGGTGAATTTGTTTGTGCTTAATTTACATAGTAATTGCATGTGTTTGGGTTAAGTTATGTTCATGCTTAATGTATGTAGCTTGGCTGTCACGAATTTAAGGATGTGTGCATTACTTAATTGCATAATGAAGCTGGATTGCAATTTTCGCTTAGTGGATTATTATCTAGTGGATTGAGAGAAAGCAGAGGTGTTAATTTGGTGGCCTATGATAAGTGAAATTGTGTTTGAATCAAGGATGTCAATACATTTTTAATCATTGTCGCATTTAATTTAATCTGTTAATTAGCATACTGAATCTACCAAACCCCCCTTGTGTTTGAATCTGGAAATTGAAGCTTTGAACAAGAACATTGGTCGTTGGGAGACGACTTGGTTCAACTGTCACATACTGCATTTTAAATATTTTAATTTGGTGGGGTACGGTCTCTATCAAGGAGGTGGGTGTATTATTTTAGTGTTTCTTCATTTAATTTTACTGGGGGCCAAAGATGGAATTTAAAAAAAGTTTTGGGAGTACGGGAGAATGTTTTGGGATCCAAAAAGAAGCCCCTTTTTGAACCCATGACCTTCCACTCACAATGCTACACAGCACAACCACTATGCCAATTCACATTTAGTGATATACCCAAATCAACATAAGTTTACAATACCAATCACATACTCATATATATCCTTAAAATCAATAATAAAACAACAACACATAATTGGCATACATAGGACTCGAACCTAAGTCCTCTCACACAATCAAAGTACTCTCAACCACATGAGCTAGTACTTTTCCACATCACACTAAACAATAATTAATGTCATAAAGGCACTTTCTACCCGCATTTATTAATTAATTAATTAATTTAATTTTCACGGGTCTTACAGTGTGTCATCATGAGTAACCCAGTGTAACAAAGTTTGGAATGAGAAGTAATTATATGTTAAGATCTACGACCATAAGTGGTTAAGATGAGTGGGAAACATGTTAAGAGAAAGGAAGTTCTAAGAGTGACTTTAAGTAAGGTTTTACATGCAAGTTGTTATCAAGGTTTCGTGGCAAGTTTCTCAAGTGTGAAGAGAGTTGTCAAGACGTTGAAGAAGAACATGATCGACACTTCAATGATTGATTATTCTGTGCGGTATATTGTGGCTAAACACATTAGATATGAAAATGGTTTATTGATCAGAGTGATGCAGTGGAATAATGGTGGGATACACTTATCAATAGTGGGAATATAGGAGAAGAGAAGGTAGCTTACTCATGACCTTGTGGTTGATGTGGTAGTGAGTTCTCTAAAACAACAAATGTGTCAGTGTTATGAAGGTTTGTTAAAGATGTTTAGTGATCATCAACAGCTAGAAGTATAGAGTTGCATAAAGGGAGATGGATAGGAGACGAAAGAGATGAATTGAGCTATGGTTTTGAGTTGTGTTATCACCTCACAAGTGGAAAAGTACTGGTATATGTTTTAAGCAGAAAGAGAATTGTAATGGTTGGTTCAATAATGAAGGGAAAAAATTGGTGGAGGGATGGTTGCAGATCAGTGGTTTAATAAATGCTGAGGAAGTGTCAGAATTTGGTGTCGTTGTTACCGCAAGTGAAGGGTCTAGTCTGAAAGTGGGATAACATTGTTATAGACTCTGCTGCCTTGGTCAAAGTTAGTATGAGAAGCATGATGTCATGAGGATAGTGGTGGATAGGGTGGTCAAGAATGTTATGAAGTTGTGTGTGATCAAGTCAGATGAGTGGTACCTCAAGGAAGAAACTAGATAATGGGAAGTGATAACAATCATGTTTTAGGTTGAGATCGGCTGCAAATCTTTAGATTTTGATAAATACCTACAAGAGGTAGTGAAGAGCATATAGAAGGTGAGTCAGTATATCTAATACAAGTTAATTAGCCAGGTGTGAAGGATCGTTCAAGTTTTAAGGTTGGAGGTTGGGAGTTGCTTTGAGAGTACTGGCTAAACCAATCTACACTATTGAATACTTTATCACTTAGCACAGAGGCAGAGTTTTCAGTAAGTCTAGGTGTTGCAATCGTTAAGTTATTCATGTCTAGGTGGTTGTTGTAGAGAAAATGAGGAAAACATGGTTTTTTTTCTATCTCATGAGTGAATTTTTGAGGACGAAATTTTTTCTTGTTGGGGAGAATGTAAGACCCTAGAAAATGGCATTAGTGGTTTAAAAATAGTGAGACTCGATTATTTTAATATTAAAAGGTTTTAATATAAATAGAATTGTTATAAACGAGTTTCATTATTTTAAAATACACTATCTCTCTAGAAACCACTTTTCTAGAGTTCTCTGACTTCTCTATAGAGATTTTGTCTCTCTGGTCGTTTGATTGAAGAACCGAGACCGTAGGATTGATCTTCTTGGCGAGCTCTTCAAATTGGACCGACGAGTTTCTCCGTTCGCGTAAGTTGAGTTTCCGCTCTCTTTTTAGTCTTTTTCTATTTTTTGTTGCATGCGAGCTCTCTTTCGCTTGCATGCGACGTTTTAATCATCAGTATAAGTGTTTGCTGATCAGTGATCATAACGGTATGTCCTGATCATTCTTGTGATGTTTCTATGTGTAGATAGCGCATCCTGTAGAGTTAGAGACATTGTCATTTTTAAGGTGTTGACGTTTATAAAGTTGTCTGAGCAGGATAACAGGTAAGAGAAGCTGATAATTGACTTTATTTAGAGAGTTCAATGAATATAATTGTGTGTAGTTAGAATTGACTGCTTGATTTGTTGTGAATTGTGAACTAGTTGATGCTTTGTATAAGTGGAATTGTGAATGCATTGTATGAGTTGATGTTGAATTGGAAAATGAACACTTGAATCATGGCTCTAATTGGTATCATCTCACTTTGCTTGCAAACCATTTTGAAAACTAGACAACACTGCCATAGAGGTGCCAATTTGGGTCATGAAATCAAGTGAAACATCTCCCAATGAAAACCAGAATCTGTGTTATTTTCTGGTGTGAGGCTAAGCCTCAGAATTCAAGGTTGAGCCTTGAAAAATCTGAGAGGATCAATGCTGAGTGCCAGCCTAGTGGTGCCTAGCGTTGAAAAATGCGAGAAGAATGGGGCTAAGCGCCAGTCGAACGGTGCCCCAGCGTTGGGACCCCTACAGGTCCGGAATGAAATTTTAATGCTGAGGCTAAGCATTGAGCTGTCAGATTTCATGTGTTTGCTATTTTGATGTGTTTGATTTCATTGACTGGTCTAAAATGGATTATTTTGACTGTCTTGGTATGCTTTGAGTGAGATTGGGTAAATATGGATCTGTTGTATGTGAATTATGGAGGAATTTCGTGGAGAAATTCTAAGTGTGGATGAGGTAGGGTATGCAAAGACATAAGGACTCAATTTTGGTTAGTATCTTGACGCTCCAATAACCATTAAGGCTCATATAGAGTATAATGGATTATGTCGTGAGGAATAGCAGGAGGTCTTAGCCATTAGACTCGATCAAGTCTTTGGCGCGAAGGAGACTTACCTGGTGTGATGATTGGGTGATAACCCCTTGAGGCCAAACTCTGTAGAGTTTGGGAATCATACACTGCTGCAAGCCACCAAGAGGTCCTATGTTAATTGCATATATCCGGATAATTGAGTCTAGAGTTTAATAGTGTGTGAGTATTGGAGCGTTCCTGTGTGAATTTGTGATAATTGATTGTTATTATGTTCTTGCTCTAATGTAACCTTCTTTAAATCATTATTAGCTTACCCTTGCATTTTGTGTTTCTGTCTCGTGTTGTATATTTCCTTTTGCGATGATCACCTTAATGGTGGGAGCAGATGTGGTTGCAACGTCATAGGCACTTCTAAAGGATGAGGAGCCATCGTTTTAGGTGTGAGCTTTAGTGGTGGTCAGTTTAGGTATATTTTTATTAATTTAGTGTAAGTGTATAAGTGATATATTTTTATAGTCATATCTTTTGTAAGATTGTAGTAATATATTGTGTACACTGAATTATCTATTTTGGAACTATGATGAAACTCCCTATTTTTATTAGTCTTAAGCTGCTAAAAATTGGGATGTTACCATCTATATTAAAAAAACAAACAATATTTTATTTTCTATTAATTTTTTTTAAGTTTCATTATAATTTCATTTTTAGTAACATTAAAATATAAAAAAATTATTGTTTAATTATTTTTTGTGCATAAAATAAATCAATTACAAATGTATAACACTTATAGATATTTTTGTCCACTAAATAAAGTAAAAGTGGACTTATAATTATTAAGGTTATAATTCATTTAAGGAAAATTATATAGTGACACTAAAAAAATGATAATTTATCTCACAACCTTACGTGGTAGTGATTATTTTATTTTATTTTTTTTAAATAAACCCTAAATTTAAACAAAAGCGTGATTTTGGATCTATCTTCAACTACATATTCTCCAAGTCGTCTTTTTCTTCCTCAACTTGCACTTACCTTTCCACGTCGCTTACTTTCTCAACTTGTGCTTCTTCAACTCTCGTCTTCTTCAACCTCTCGACAAAGTGTTGAACCCCTCTTTTTTCTAAAAAACCCTTTGGTTCTTCGTTCACCTTTGTTTTTGTTGGCGGAAACGTTTTAATTTACCCAGTGTATGAAAGGTGTGGTGGTTCGTCGTTGGTATCAATTTTGGCGGAAAGGACTCATTTTTACTGTAGTTAGTGGCGCAATGACAGTAATAGCATTAGGTCGTGGGTTTAGTCTTTATCGTCGAATAAAATCGGGTTCGCTTATTGGAAACTCTGTTGGTAGTAAGTACAATTGATTTGTGTGTTTTTGTTTTCATTAGTAGTTCTGTTTAAGGGTGGGACAAAGAATGATTTTTGTTGGGAATTTGTGTTTTATCGATTAGAGTTTATTTTTTTGGTTGTTTATGAATTCGTTCCACCTGAGTTTGTTCTGAGATTAAGTTAGTGAGGTTTGTTATTGCAGTCATGTATTTGTGTAATTTTTTTGCGTGTTCTGTGGTTGGCTATTGTAGCAGATTAATTCAATGAGTATAGAAATTTTGATTCCATTTTTTTTTGCTGAAAAACGTATTAAACAGGTTAGGCAAACATGTGCAAAGTAGTGCGAAAATAACTTCAAACCCACTTGATATCATTTGAAGCTCATCAATCTACGTTCCTTTTTTAATTTTTTTTTAAACACTTGGACGTGGTTCCCTTGATTATGTACCTAGAAGCTTCATTTGGTTAAGTATAAATGTACCTTTTAATTATGGAAGACATGTGAATCAACTATGGAAGAAATTTACAAACCAATGGATTAATAAGTGCAAACCCACCTCATGCCATTTGCAAAATTAAAATGTATATTTTTACTTAACCAAATGACGGTTCCATGTACTTAATTTAGGGAACCACGTCCAAGTATTCAAAAAAATTAGAAAATTTAATGTGGGTTTATGAGGTGTAAATGACATAAGGTATTCAAAAAAATTAGAAAATTTAATGTGGGTTTATGAGGTGTAAATGACATAAGGTGGATTTACACTTATTTATGCATTTGTTTGCACATTTCTTCCAGAGTCTTTTTATATGTTTTGATAATTAAAAGGTACATGTTGACTTAACCAAACGAAGCTTGTAACATCCTTAAGGAATATTACGAATATTTAATAAATAATTCCAAATTAAAATAAAGTTCACATTTAATAAAACTATTTCCCAAAAACACGGGAAATTTAAAACTTTAATATAACTGTCATAAACCAGGAGTCCATAATAATAAAACTGAATTAAAATTCAATGGCTCTCGAAATGATTACATAATTATCTCAAAACTAAATAATAAATATATGAACAATAATCCCAAGCTAGCCCACGCTCCGAGTCTAAGCGTCTCTTGGCTCACTTGTCAAATCATCTGCTCCCAAATCATCATCGCCACACACACAGAGATAGGGTGAGCTATGCACAATAAAGTATAAACAAATATATGAAATAAACATGTTTCCCAACCCAAAACAACATAATTAAATATCTCATATCAAATTACCCAACCATGACCTCATAGTCCTTCATGAGTCGTATGCATGTACTAGGTCTTGGGACTTCCCTATGCTCCCACGAAACTAACTCATTCGTGGTCCAACCCTATGAGCCTATCCTGCTCATAGTCCTGCCCTACAGACTCCTCGTCTATAGTAAAGCATCCAAGTCTCATACTTGGACCCTGGCACGCACGCAATCACCATACTATGGACTCCTCGCCCGATAGTAGCCGACGGGAACATCACAGTTCCTTGCCCATCGTGCGCCCGACACATGCAATCACCATACTAAGGACTCCTCGCCCATTAGTAGCCGACGGGAACTCAACCAGTTCCATGCCCATCATGTGTCCAACCTCCGAGCACATCCCAGACCCCTAATGGACTTAGTCCTTCAAGCCCAAACACCACACCACATGCATATACAACCTAACCTTAGCATAAACAGCCAAAACACACTCATAAGATCATTCAACACGAGAAAATCCACATAAACTCGCTCAAGCCAGAGCCTCTCGCCCAAGCTAAGCCCTCTGCTTCGCTTGGGCTAGCTCACCTCGCCTGGGCGAGCTTAAAATAACCACAATCTCACGTTATCTCGCTTAGGCGAGATTCCCTCGCCTGGGTGAGCTGCACCATCGCTCAAAGTAACACTCACCCCTCGCCTAAACGAGGAACCACTTAAACAACGTCATTTCTCATCGCGACCTCGCTCAGGCGAATGTCTCTCGCCTGAGCGAGACGGAGTCGCTCAAAACACCAATACTTCTCGCCTGGGCGAGATATCGCGCTCAAAAGCGCCCAAGTTTCCTCGCGACCTTGCTTAGGCGAGCTGTCCCTCGCCTGAGCGAGACTAAGTCGCTCAACACCAAACCAAGGTCGCTTAGGCGAGCAGCGCGAACCAAACCAGACGTGAGGTTCTGCAACTCTCGCCTAGACGAGATAAACTCGCTTGGGCGAGACTTGCAGAGTTCCCTCATTGGCACACACACATTTTACCCAAAACCATGTTAAATCATACCCAAAAATTGTACCACAACCATTCAATCGATACCAATGTAATTATAATGATAAATGACATTCAAAATCATCCATTCCAACCCAATATACTACCAATTGCGAATATAAGACTAAAATTATCCAAAACCCTCATCCCACAACCTATTCCACATACATAATCAAACATCCAAATTCCAAATATCTCCATTTCACAATCACGGCACATAGAATGCGAAATTGCCACCATTCAGAATTTAATCAAGAAGCAATAATCCAGAATCATAACACAACCATCAATTAACATACAACACACAGAGACAACTCCCCTAACTTGAAATTTAGATTGAAATTGGGAAGAAAAATTGCAAATTATTGGTTTGCCAATGACGTGCCACAGACTCCCTCTCGATTCAGCCCTTTGCACACTCAAAACCTCCACTCACAGTCTCAATTTCGTCCCTTCCTTTTTCCTAAACTTTGGCTTTTATAGGTGCCTTTAAAATATGTTTTAAAAATAAAACGGGATTGGCTTTAGTGTAGGCTTAATGGCTATTCAAGTCCCTTAGTGGTTGATTTTTCAGCACCTAATGGTTACCCTCCTGCTAGGTTTTCTTTACCCCTTCATCTTCATACCACAACTAGTAGTTAGCAAAAATAAAGCTTATTCTTTGCCCAACAAAGTTTGAACCCATGACCTTCCACTCATAAGGCCATAGTACAACCACTATACCAAATCCCATTTGGTGATACCTTCTAATCAAAAACAGTTTACATTACAATTTCCATACTCCTACATATTATTAGAAACAAATCATAAAACAATAACACATAATTGGCATACATAAGGCTCGAACCCAAGTCCTCTCACACAATCAAAGTACTCTCAACCATTTGAGCTAGTACTTTTCCACATCACATTAAACAACAATTAATGCCATAAAGGCGCCTTTACCCGCATTTATTTATTAATTAATTATTTAATTAATTAATTTTTCCCGGGTCTTACAAAGCTTCCTAATGCATAAATGAAGCATTATTTAGAAAAAAAAAAGAATGTAGGTTTATGAACTGCAAATGAGAGGAAGTGGGTTTGCACATATTGATCCATTGGTTTGCAGATTTATTCCAAACTTGTTTTATATTCCATAGGAACTTTTTACTTTACCAAATAAAGCTTGCAAGTACATAATAAAGGGAACCAGGTCCAAGTATTTAAAAGAAAAATTATAAAATGAATGTAGGTTTATAAGGTGCAAATAACATGAAGTGGGTTTGCACTTATTTATCCATTAGTTTGCACATTTGTTCCACATATGATTTATATGTTTTCCAGATGTATATGTTTTCCAGATTTAAAATGTATTTTTTTACTTAACCATATGAAGCTTCTAGGGACCTAAATAAGGCAAACACATGGAAGTAATTAAATAAAAATTTCAAAAATGAATGTGGATTAATTAGGTGCAAATGACATCAAGTGGGTTTGCACTTATTTATCCATTAGTTTGCACATTTGTTCCACAAATGATTTATATGTTTTCCAGATTTAAAATGTATTTTTTTACTTAACCAAATGAAGCTTCAGGGACCTAAATAAGGCAAACACATGTAAGTAACTAAATAAAAATTTCAAAAATGAATGTGGGTTGATTAGGTGCAAATGACATCAAGTGGGTTTGCACTTATTTATCCATTAGTTTGCACATTTGTTCCACAGATGATTTATATGTCTTTCATAATTAAAAGATACTTTTTTATTTAACCTGATGAAGCTTGCAGGTACATAATTAAGGGAACCACGACCAGTATTTAAAAAAAAAACTTAAGAAATGAATGTAGGTTTATGAGTTTCAAATGACAAGAATTGGGTTTGAACTTATTTACCCATTGCTTTGCAGATTTCACCCACACTTGATTTATATGTTTTACATAATTAAAAGTAACATTTTTACTTAACCAAATGAACCTTCTTGGTGCATAAATAAGACAAACACGTGAAAGTGTACAAAAAATTGTATAAACTTGGTGTATGTTGATGATGGATGTCCAAATCATCTCAAGTGGGTTAGCAATTTGTTACCTACTGGTTTGCAAATGTCTTCGCACATTATTTTTATGTTTTCCAGATTTAAAAGGTAAATTTTTACTTAACCAAATGAAGCTTATTGGTGCATAAATAAGGCAAACACGTGCAAGTATTTAACAAAGATTTAAAAAATGAACGTGGGTTTAGCAAGTGCAGATGATATGAAGTGGTTTTGCACTTATTTATCTATTAGTTTGCAAATTTGTTCAAGAATTGATTTATATGTTTTTCAAAATTAAGAGGTACATTCTTACTTAACCAAATGAAGCTTTTGGTGCATAAATAAGGCAAACATGTGTAAGTATAAAAAATATTTTATAAATTGGGTGTAGGTTGATGATGTACAAATGACATGAAGTGGGTTACCACTTATTTAAGCACTGGTTTGTAGATGTCTTCCACACTTAATTAATATGTTTTACAGAATTAAAAGGAACATTTTTACCTTAGCAAATGAACATTCGACGTACATAATTAAGGGAACCATGAGCAAGTATTAAAAAAAAATAGAAATGAATGTATGTTTATGAGATACAAATGGCATGAGGTGGGTTTGAATTTACTAATCCATTGGTTTGCAAATTTCTTCTAGAGACTATTCACATGTCTTCCATAATTAAAAGGTATATTTATACTTAACCAAATGAAGCTTCTAGGTACATAATCAAGGGAACCACGTCCAAGAGTTTAAGTGTTTAAAAAAAATTAAAAATGGAATGTAGGTTGATGAGCTTCAAATGATATCAAGTGGGTTTGCAGTTATTTCAACACTGCTTTGCACATGTTTGTCTAACCTGTTTAATACGTTTTTCAGCAAACAAAAAATGGAATCAGAATTTATATACTCATTGAATTAATCTGCTACAATAGCCAACCACAAAGCAAGCAGAAAATTATAGAAATACATGATTGCAATAACAAACCTCACTAACTTAATCCGAGAACAAACTCAAGTGGAACGAATTCATAAACAATCATACAAATAAACTCTAACCGATAAAACACAAATTCCCAACATAACCATTCTTCGACCCACCCTTAAACAGAACTACTAATGAAAACAAAAACGCACAAATCAATTGTACTTACTACCAACAAAGTTTCCAATAAGCAAACCCGATTTTCTTCGACGGCGAATACTAAACCCACAACCAACCTAACGCTACTACTATCACTACGCCACTTAGTACAATAAAAATGGGTCATTTCCGCCAAAATTGATACCAACGATGAACCACCACACATTTCATACACTAGGTAAACGAAAACGTTTCTGCCAACAACAACAAAGGGGAACGAAGAACCAAAGGGGTTTTCAAAAAAAAAGAGGGGTTCAATACTTTGTCGAGATGTTGAAGAAAACGAGAGTTAAGGAAGCGCAAGTTGAGAAAGTAAGCGACATGGAGAGATAAGCACGAGTTGAGGAAGAAGAAGATGACTCGGAGAAGATGCACTTGAAGATGGATCCAAAATCACGTTTAAATTTAGAGTTTATTTTAAAAAAATAAAATAAAATAATCACTATCACATAAGATTGTAAGAGAAATTGTCGTTTTTTGGATATTACTATATCATTTTCCTTGATTTAATATTACAATTATTTATAATTTTTTTACAGAAATCAATGTTCATTAGTTACTTCTTAAACAATACTCTTAGAACACTGGTTAACCAGACCCGTTAAATTTTCTTATTTTAGCATAATCAATTAGTTAAAGAAGAAAACGTAGGGAAAAAATAAAATAAAACAGAAGATCAAGCGAGAAAAACTCTACAAAGGACAGCACCCGGTGACCATGATTACAAGATAACAAAGTTGAAGCCATTCAGCGCCAAGAAAATTGAGGAAGCACTTAAGTAAGGGCAAACAAAAAAAAATGAAACAATTAGTAAAAGCAGGGTACTTTTGCTGACAATCAATTCAAAATATCTTAACACTATCTTTTAACTTGATTATGTTTTTTTTTTTACAAAATTTATCTAACTTTTAAATCAATGAAATACATTGTTTCATTAGCGTTGTGCATATAAAAAAAAAAGAAAAAAAAACATAGATGCAATATTTATGAGACTCTGTTAACACTGTTCTCCAATCAAAATTAAAGCTTCACTTCGGCAATAGGCGACACGATTTAACGAAATTCCTATTATAGTGATTACTCTAAATCTAACTAGACGAATGTATCTGCAACAACTAAATAACAACTAAATGTTTGTCGTCAATAATAAATTTAAAAAATGGTCAATACTATAAATTAAATTAATAATTTTCTTAATATTTCAGAACTGGTTAATAGTTCTCAAAAAAATAATGAATGCAGTAGGAAAAGGTAATAAAATTGTGACCGGGACCTTTTCCTGCACCTCCAAACATTTCTTTTCCATTCCCAACACTTTTTTAAATTCTCACTTTTTCTCTTAGGAAATACATTTTTTCTTTCTCTTATTTAAGACATACTCTCTAATCTCGTCCCAAGTTTTTTCTCTTATGAATATTGACATCCGATTCTTTATTTTGTTCTCAACATCTGCTATGTTTTCTTTTTTTAGTTTTTTGTCAGACATCCAATTCTTACCCGTTTTATAGATGTCGACATATGATTTTTTTTTTTTCTCCACATCAGGTGTTATGTTTTTAAATTTTTATTTATTTAGAACCGGATCTCTAATAATGTTTTATTTCTTCTTTTCAAAAAGTTCGGCCCAAAATAAATAAATAAATATATATATATATATATATATATATATATATAATTTTACTTTTTAATAATTATTAGAAAAGCTAAAAGAAAAATAAAATAAAAAACTAACAAATTAATAATGTATTTAAGAAATTAAAAAATAATTAAAAACAAAATACAATTAAAATTAAAAAAACATATAAATATATACTTACGAATGTTTGTAAAAAACTTCGACTTTCGATTATCCTTAAATAAATTAAAATATTTGGTGGTTTTTATATATTATGTTTTTTAAAAATATTTAATGTATTAAAGAAAAATAATAAATAATAAATAAACAAAATTTAATATATATATATATATATATATATATATATATATATATATATATATATATATATATATATATATATATATGTGTGTGTGTGTG
>Ga0209589_1004787_pt1 | contig 23235 bp, 9 predicted proteins | sample CowpeawhiteBW_FD_187525 | JGI IMG/M metagenome (GOLD analysis project Ga0209589, IMG submission 187525) | Root nodule microbial communities of legume samples collected from California USA - Cow pea white BW (SPAdes) (version 2) | ecosystem: Host-associated > Plants > Roots > Nodule | place: USA...
CAAAGAGAATTTTATTATTTAAATATAAAAAATAAGTAGTATATAGATATTTTTTATTGAGAAATAAGAACGATATTTAAAATATTATGATTTTTAACAACTTTCAAGAAATCGTTTTTTTTTTTTCTTGAAAAACCCACTTGCCTAATTTTTAAGGAGGGACCAGGGACGAGATTCATTGAGACATGTTCATGGAATGCTTTGCATGGATTCAAAGCCCGTACCCTTCTTCTTCTTCATCATCAATGCTAGTGCGCAGAACAGTGAGTTCAACGTTTTGTTATGTGTGTAATTAAGAATATTAGCAAGATCTGAATAATTTGAATAAATATTGAGCACTGTTTTTTTCATGTATATATATTCTGTAGCTAAGGTGTTTGTTGTTATACGTGGCTGGGAAAATCGAAAATTGGGGAAAAAGAAAAAGCATTAGATTGAAGATAGTAACTAGCACTTCACGGGGACAATGGAAAGAGGCGGCAGAAACAGTAAGAAAACATGATCAAGAAGTGCATAATGTTCCTGCCGCGCGCATACTACTTTTGACCTATCTGCCCAAAACAATCATTACTTTTAGCCTTTACCAGATGCCCCAAGTTTACAAGAGAAGCAACCTGGAAAGTCCTTTGGAGTTGGATTCTACAAACCAATGCTACTTTCTCACACAATGCATATAAAATTGTGGGAGCAGTTTCTGCTAGTGCTACATCTCTCTGAACATCATTACAAATCTGATTATGTGTATTTTTTTAATTTCATTTCAACAGTCTCTGTGTGCGTGCGTGCTTTAGTTTGGAATTTTATCACACAAAAAAGGGGATGTCATCGATCATGTGATCACTTTCATGCACTTTTGTTTTGAAAGCCATGCTGTTTATTTGGACCACATGTACATTTTCTCTGGTATAGTAATCATAAAGGAACCGAAGCTACCTTGAAAGAGCTTAAGCGGCCACCAAACTTATTACTACTCCATAGTACAGAGGAAAAGGACACACATTATTGTGTTGTGCTGTGACTATGAAGACTCCTTGCTGTGAGAGCATGGGAATGAAGAAGGGACCTTGGACTGCAGAGGAAGATCAGATATTGGTTTCTCATATTCAACGATATGGCCATGGCAACTGGCGTGCCCTTCCTAAACAAGCTGGTAAGTTCTTCTTCTAGTTAGCAACATTTTCTGTGTAAACACCAGCAAAGGTTAAACAAACAAACATATGTATGATTATATGACATGGTTGTTTAATCAGGATTGTTAAGGTGTGGCAAGAGTTGCAGGCTTCGTTGGATAAATTACCTGAGGCCAGATATTAAACGAGGGAAATTCAGCAAGGAAGAAGAAGATACCATCCTAAAGCTGCATGAAATTCTTGGAAATAGGTGAGCATCTAATAACATGTATTCATTCTAATATCTTCTGATTCTGTCTATTGTCTTCTCTACGTGCATGAAACACCATGAATATGATTTCCTGGTATTATTATGATTTAATGTAAGAGATGTAATTGAATGTGATTGAATTTGGTGAAGTATGAAAATTTGATGATGATCACCCCTTGATGCTTAGGTGGTCTGCTATAGCGACAAGCTTACCCGGAAGAACAGACAACGAAATAAAGAATTTTTGGCATACCCATTTGAAGAAGAGGATCCAAAAAAGTAGAGTGCATATAAATGGCAATGCTTCATCGCATATCTTGCAAGAGGCTCAAGCAAATAGTTCGTCAAGTTCAAGTGCAGTTTCTAGTGTCTATGGAGATGTAATGCTTGACAATTACGGTTTACCCTCAAGGAAGAATCCAATCAATCCACCTATTGTAGGTACTGGCTTTTATGGTGCAGTCTCCTCAGATACTTTTGGAGAAACTGAGGACAATCATGGTTCTTGTCAGCTAAGCGAAGAAATGGAATTTTGGTACAATATATTCGTCAAATCAGGGCAAACATCATGAGACAATGAAAATCTAGGACATTATTAGTATGCATCAGATATACTTTGTCTACCAGCTTCTTTAGTAACTTACAGATGTCAAGTCAACCTTTGGTTTCAGCTTAATTGGTGTTTGTGTAAAAAACTTAAAATCCATTTTGGAGGTTCAAATTGGAAGATGAAAACTAAAGATGAATGAATAATTTTGTTAATAGAAACTGCATATGAGTTGGGCAGTTACAATACAAATAGGAACATTTTACTTTTGATTGTCATTTTTCGTTGTGAAATTTTGAATTTTATTTGAAGCCCAGGGAAATTTTCCCTTCAAGTTTGCTCTTTCTTTTATTAATTATTTTGGCTAAGGTTCTGCCGCACCATTATTTTGTTACCATAGGTGTGAAAAAAAAAAACCTACAATAAACTCAACACCAAAACGAAAAAGCTTAGAGATTGAGCTGAGTTACAAGATAAAGGAGTTACCTTTTTCTCTCTACAAGTTAACTCCAAATATGTTTGGGAAAAAAAGGAGCAATAGAATTTCGACCTATAAACAGACGAATTTGTGAATCATGATCTTTCAAATATATAGAAAAATCGTGAGAATTGAAATGAAACCTTTCATCTATTTTGACATATTTTAATTGAATTCTAAGAAAAAATTACTACAAAAAACAACTATTTCACGCAGCAACTTTTTCAAGTAACAAATATTTGGCAGATTTTGGATATGATGAGTATCACCAGATGTTGAAAGTTTAGGACTTGTTTCTTTCTTATTTTCTGCAAAAATTTAAATTACTTTCCCACTTAATATTTCATTTGCCCACAGTTAAACATTTTTCAAAAATTTTCAAAAATCATAAAACAGTTCGTCCACGGTGGGACTCGAACCCACAGTCTCCCGCTCCGGAGGCGAGCGCCTTATCCATTAGGCCACGCGAACTGTTGGTTTCCTTCCTAATATATTTTAATTTATCAACTTTTCTTAATTAAATCTATTGGTTTTTCTTTATATAACAGATAAAATTTCATTATTTTCGTTATTAGTGTTTTTACTACTTAGTGTACTTATTAGTTTTTCTTTTTTCCTTATATCTAAATATTTGTTGTATTGACCGTTACTTTTTTTTTATCAATGGCTTCTTTCTTATACAATTTGGTTTTTGTTTTACAATTTGCATATACTTGTTTCAAGTTTCATATAAAATGTTGTTTTGTCATGTTATAAACATTTCATCATGACGAAGGCTCAATTAGTAGTGATGATATTTATTAATTCAAACATATAAATATTCTAAAAAAAACAATTCTCTCGTGTTCAAAGTTTTTTTATTTTTTTTGTTGGTTAGAAATACTGGTGTGTTATGATCAAATTTCTAACTTTAATAATTTCATAAGAATAAATAAGTGTTTTTCTAACTTTTATAATCATGAAAATAAACAATTTAGAAGTAGCATGCAACAATAAAACTTTGAAAGAAGAAACTGTGAAAGATAAAGCAAAACCCTATGAAACTAAAATTTCAGACATAAACTGAGAGAGATAACATTGCATCGTTGCAGTGGCGCGCCCAATGGCTCTAGGAATCTCGAACATTCTGCACTGCCCCAAATTGAGTTTCTCCCACAGCAATCTCCGTCCCAAAGTTTCAACCTCTCTCAGGTCATTATTTCTTCCTCTTTTCTTATCCGTTTGTAAGAATCGAAGAACGAATTTATTTTCCGTTCGAATTCGTTTGTTTTTCGCATACGACGCGTTTCTTGTGATATCCTCGTGGACATGATTTCTCGGGTTAATAAAATGCAGTTCGGTGTCGATTTTCAGGTTTCCCCAGACGGCAACATGGAGTGATAGAAAGATTGTCTGTGCTGCTGCATCTGCGGCAGGGAGCTCCAATTCCGATGGTGACATTAATCCTTATGAGGTAAAGAGTAAAATCTACTCTGTAATTAGTTCACACTTTGAAATTTGTAGTTGTTCGAATTGTATCTTAGTTTCTGTGATGTCATATAGGTGCTAGGTGTAAGCCCTCTGGAGAAATTTGACATGGTCAAGGCAGCATATGCAAAAAGAAAGAAGGAAGCTGAGATGAAGGGCGATGAAGCAACTGCTTCCAGAGTAGGTCGACTTTTTTTTTTCCTTTTTTATTTTGTGTGAAATGGTTTTCATAAATCGGCATTCCAATCATATAATATTACGGAACAGTCTGCATTGTCATTACTGATACGGCAACTAGTTTCCCAAGTTTGAAATGGGCAAGGTTGATTTGTTGCATTCGTATTTGGAAGTTAACAGTGTGTATGAGCTGTGCAATATGTATAATATTGTTGAATTTACTTATAATGCTTGTCCTCCAAAGTAAGGCTCACTTGTGGGATATAATTACCGGAATATCCTTTATTTTTTGAGGTTCTTAGTGATGTGTATTGATATTTGATTCTTTTTTCTCAAAGTTTAATGCACTAATGTGTGGGATGTTGTGCGCTGTGAATGTATAATTCAGCTGGAAAAGGCATATGACAAACTCATGATGGCTCAGTTGACTAATCGGAAAAAGGGTGTAACTTTTGGATCATTTAAGGTAATGTAGGTGAATCTTTCTTGCTGTGGACACTTAAAATCGCACATATAACTTGAAGGCGAAATAACAGTGAAATACTTATTGTTTAAGTTCCGTTTGAGGTTCAAGCTACTTTTGTTAATTTAGTTTTGGATGTGTTTGTAGTCGCCAATAAATTTTAACCAATAGTATAAAGTGTGAGGAATAATGTGTAAGAGAGTGTATTGCTAGCACTGCCCTAGATTCCAATTTGTTATTTTCGTTTGCATCTCCAAATCTTAATCGTGTGTTAAACTAAATGCAGGTTTCAAAGGAGATTAAGTATGCTGACAAGCAGCCAATTCTACCTTGGGGGCCAAGGTTTGGTGTTTCTTATGATTAGTAACAATGTAGTTTTTTTTCTGTATATTGTTGTTGCTACTATTATATCTGGTAATTCTTACTTTAATGGATGATTTAATGTTTAACTTCTCTAGGTTGACATGTTTCCTTTCTAGTAATCACAGCTAGGATCTCTGATTGCTTTACCGCATGCAGTCATCTCCCCATTATGAATTACCACCTTCTCCCCACCTCTCAGAAAAAAACGTTTTTGTCGAATAGTGTAAATCTAATCTATTTCAATAGCTCTTTTAGAAACAAGACAAAACTCAATCAAACCATCAAATAAAAAGTATTAATTAGGATATCCGTATACTCTCATATTATGAGAAGGTGATGGTTGGATTGGAATCTTCTCTATTTGGATTAGTTTTTTCTTTTTTTAATTTTTTATAAATACAATAATGTGGAAGGCAAATCTCATTTTTCTTGCTTGCATAGATGGATTACATTTATTTCTCATGTTTTACTTTTTATTCAAATTATTGTTTCCCCCCTTATCACTATCACTTTATTGATAGCTACTTTGTAACTTTTTATGTTATTTTGTATGTAATTTCAGGTTTACTAAATCAAGTCAAAATGACATACGCATAAACTTGGCAATATCTGCTGTTTTTGTGAGTTGGATACAGAGTTTTTTTTTTTCGGGGAAATATCAATACTTAAACCATATCAATCTTGTGACTTATGTCTTAAAATGTAGTGTTTAAGCAGAGTTATTTATCATCTTTCTGCAGACAGCATGGATCCTTGTTAAGCGCAGTGCTGAATATAAACCTTTGCAGTTTTTAGCATTTGCCTTTGTTTATAGGCTTTTTGAGAAGTTAAAAGCCTTTGAATCTCCTGTAACCCGCATATATAATGTGAGTCTCATCTTCTATGACAGCACTTTTGTGAAATTTTGAAATTTTCCGTTTTCACACTTCGTTGAATTACTAGTAGAATTGTATAGTTCATGTTATTGTTGGCTACAGGAAGAGGGTGAAGACACAGGAGAAGGATTGCGCATGGGGAAACGACTGCTCCGAGCATTGGCTTTGGTTTTTGGATGTGTAGCAATTTCATCTTTGGTATGATGATTCCTTAGATCTTTTGGTGTGACTTATGGATCAGTACTTTGATATCCCAAATTTTTGGCTTCTGTTTCAATTGATGTACATATAGTGTTTTTTTTTTCCTGTAACAAGAAAAGAAAGGAAGAGGGATCAATTCATCTCTTTACCCCCTTTTCCTATTTTACTTTATGTGAAACCAAATTGTTGTTCATTATGGTATGATGCATCAATTATGTTCTTTTTTAATCTTTATTGAATCTCTTTTATGAAAGAAGAAAACCACGGTAGCCAAACTATGGAATTTTTATTTTGTACTGACTTCCACTAGTAGTACCAAACCAGGCAAATGACGCCCTAACTAGTTTTAGTTGTAGTTTTTTATGGAAGTTGGATATTCTATTTATTTGTCACTCAATATTTATCGTAGTTGAATGTGGCTGAAGTTCTCTTTTTTCTTATCATCTTTACACGTTGGCATGGGCATGTCTCATAATTATTTAATTTTCCAAATGAAAATTAATACTTTCTGGTTCTTCTCATGCAGGCATATACTTTTATTTTGAACATAATTGAGTTTGCTGGTGGTTTTATTCCTGCACTTTTGTACAACAATCAGGTATACTATAAATCACTGAGAGCAAGCCCTTCCTGGCTTCAAATATATTATTATGATGTGTGCCGGGCAGTATTTTTGCCTTTAAAACGTTGGGACATTCTTTATGTGAATTTTCTTGCCAAATACATTTTATTCCCTATTTGCCTGATGCAGTTAAGAGAAGAATGATGTCATGGTTATTGATTTAAAACTTTTTCTCGGTTACGTGAGTATTGTCTTATAATACATGTGATGTGAAGGGATGGGTTGCTACTGAAGTAGGATAAAGATAGCTAATTTAGTGGCCATGTTTCTTAAATAGCATATGAATTTAGATTGTGTAACAAAATAAAATTTACGAAGCACAGCTGCAATGGTAGGGGCTTTTCCCCTTGAACAGTTGAGAGTATCAACTAATATTTCATGAATTCATTTTGGTCGACTGCAATTCCATTGTTAGTTTATCCTTTACAATATAAAATTTCCATGATGTTATAACTTTTGTCATCTATATAATTAACATCCATTTTGGGCCTCTAAATATGTATGTGAAGTTAGATAGGTTCTCCAAAGATTGCTGCTTTGATGATAATTAGTGACATTGGTTTTCCTTCCAAAAAACAATTTAATGGTAAAATGTAAAATTTTAAAACCAATTTGATCATGTTATTGATTTGATATATATTTATAAATGGTGGACCAGTGTTGTGTTGCTATCATCTTTGAAAGACCAATAATATCAATTAAACTAAATTTACGCGTAGCATGCAACTTAGTCTACGGGTGATGGTGTGGGACTAGTCTGGTTTCTTGTCTGCCATAACAAAGATGCTGTTTCTTCAATGACACATTTTATGGCATGCATTGGTTTTCAATGTACTCTGGAAACAAGATAAACATCTCCTAGTGACTAGTTTTATTTGACATTTTTCTTTATTGCTGAATGCCAATCCTAGTTAGTATCTATCCTATTGGTCAGTGTGTGTTTCTGGTAAGTTGACAATCTGTTATGGTATCTGCAGGAATTGGTAATCACCACTTCATCGGCAGTGATGCTTTATATCATGGCATCTTATTATAGATAGTGGAGTTTGTCCTGAAGACGAAGAAAGTCATCATCCATTTTTATCTTGCTTTTGTTCCTCACTATAGTGTTAGCTCAAATTTTGTCAAAAGAGATGTATTTTTTCCTTGTTTGAATATAGTAGGAATTGTGTTAACTTTCTTATGCTACCTTTTTCTTTTGGGGGTGTGTTTTATATTCATTTTGACTATTCACATATCATAGTGGTACATATAATCACGCACTCTCGCTCGTTTTTCTCGTTTATTTATTCTATTTTATTGCCAACTAAATAAAATGCTCATTTCTGTCTTGGACTACCATCATGCAATGCAAGATGCCTTGTTTGACCACACTTTTATACGAGAAAAATGTAGAATTTGGTTATGTTCCATACGATGAAGGATTAAGTCGCTTTTTGTGTCAATGGTTTTCTCGATTTCACGTGGGTCTGAAACGCAAAACTGGAAAAACGAAATAGGTTAATTTGAATTAAACATCAACTCATTTTAGAATGGAAAAATAGTATAATAGGTCAGTTTGTTTTTTCTTTTTTCGAAAAGTATTTTTTTAATAAAATAAGAATATTTTTTTGTGTATGTTCAATCTGTTTATTTTATAAATATATTTTTTTTAATAAACAGTTTCAATTCGTTTGTTTATGCTTTATTGGAACTATTTTTTTAATAAAATGAATAGATTTATTTTTTGTCTAATCTACTTATTTTAAAATGAAAAAAACAGTTTTCAAAATAAGTGATTTGGAAAATATTCATTTCAGATAAGTTTGTTGAATATGTTATGCTACCTTTTAGAATGGATTGAATGCATGAATGTGAAGTAATTAATTAGATTAAAAATATACTTAATTAAATAGCAATAATTTCAAAAGCCAAAATAAGAATAAGGTATCATACATGATTCTTTTTTAGGCTTTTGGTGGTGCGATCTTGTTAGGATGCCAAGCATAGCAAATAAGAGTCCATAAGTAGAATGAGATGGTGAGATATGTTTGCATTTGTTGGTAATCTAAATTAAGTCTAACTCTTAAATTTAATTCAATTTTTTTGAAAGTCTGATTAGAAATAAATTAAATTTTTAATATAAAAATGAACAAAAACTTCATTGTATATAATGAATTTTGTAAAATTAAGTTTGAATTTCATTTCATTTTATAAACAACTTAAGTTTAAAAGTACATTTTTTTTACATAATATCATAGTCATAGTTAAAAACTATATAATAAGTTTGTATGTATATATTTATTTTTTCAACAACCATCTGATTCTGACTGATTTTTTATTTTTTATTTTTTGTTACGTGAGATCTTCATCGCATATGTATTTTTGTTTAGTAATGTTCCGTTTGGTATTATGATAATAGCATTGAAGGAGACTCAAAAACATATTGTGATTAGAGAAAGGAAATGTATGGTAGGTTGTTAGAGAGGTTAGGTCCTCTTTTTGGAGAGACAGACAAAAACTAAATTATTTGTGTTCCGTTTCAAATTTTATTAGTGGCTGTAATGGGACAGAATAGACGACACAATGCATAAAAACAAACCAATAATTGGTGGAGGAATCCATTGAAACTGTACTGAGATCATACTATGAATTGACAATTCAATATCCTATTATATTGATGTAGTTTATTAACAAAAATAAAATGCAAATGTCAATAATGACAGTATGATTCCTTTCTTCTTCCTACTAATATCTTAGTAATTAAACTCATTTCTTCTTAATCCCCTCAAATCTTGAAGCATCGCATGCACTTCAACACAAAGTTCTTGGAATAAGTGTGTAGTATAGATACAGTTTCCTTGATCACACTTAAATTGCTTTGCTTGCAATCTTGTTGGAGTACCTAATCTAGGTAATTAATTCCCTTCAAATTTCTGAGACTTTATTCTATTCCACTTTCCTTGTTTCTCTCATGTTCTTTGCATATATATATATATATATATATATATATATATATATATATATATATATATATATTTCTGTCCTCGTATATTTTCCGCTCAACTAAATTGAGAGTAATTATCTGACCTATTAGAGGTGATAATTCTGCTTCAGATACTTTGTTGAACATATCTCTGCATTGATAGTTGAGAAAAATATTTTTGTTCTTATGAAATTATTTTCCAACTTACATTCAGTGAAGAGCTTGAGCATCTACAAAATTTCAGTTAATTCAATTCGAGTTAGATTTAAAGTCCACTTCTATCATAATTATTATTAGAGTTTATTCTAGTGAGATTTATTATTTGTTGAATATATTGTTTCATATGCTATCAGACTGCTTTAGAACTATCTAATAATGTCAAGTCCTACGTTTCATATGTATATATCTTACTAGAGATAAGATCAATTTAAAATATATAATTGAGAGGAAACTCATCTTATAAGTCAATTTTGTAGGATTGAGTCAGATTTAAATCCACCCTCGACAAAAATCATAGAGACTATTTCAAGATCATATGTTGTAGTGCACCACAGGGAACATAAATGTCTAGTAATTATGGAATTTGAATCCAATAATGGTGGGAAAAAATGTCACTGTACGATTGTGTTTTTCTATTTTTGTCCCAAGAGCAACAATGACTAAAAACATGTACCTTTTGGCTTGTTTTGGTGGCAGAGAAAATGGTAGCTAAGATAGTTGATCTTCGGTCAGATACAGTGACAAAACCAACTGAAGCAATGCGAGGTGCCATGGCAATTGCTGAGGTTGATGATGATATTCTTGGACGTGACCCCTCCTGTGTTCGGTTGGAGACAGAGATGGCAAAGTTGTTGGGAAAGGAAGCTGCAGTTTTTGTTCCATCAGGCACCATGGCCAACCTTATATCTGTGCTTGTGCACTGTGACATTAGAGGGAGTGAAGTTATTCTTGGACACGATTCCCACATACACATTTATGAGAATGGAGGCATTGCAACCCTCGGAGGGGTGCATCCAAGAACAGTTAAGAACAATGAAGATGGCACAATGGACATTGCTTTGATCGAGGCTGCAATCAGAGATCCAAAGGGAGAATTGGTATATCCAACCACAAGGCTTATTTGCTTGGAAAATACTCATGGAAAGTAAGCAATTATTCTCTCCAATTTTTTCTAGACAGTACAATATTACAACAATAATAACAAAAATCTTAAGAACATAAGCGGTATCGTCAGATATGTATAAGTCATGAGAAGGAAAAATATCCACATAAGGTGTTTGATGAAGAAGAAATCAACGAGAGCTTTCATGTTGATCTAGTAGAAACTTTCAATATGTAGAGTATAATATCTCATCGTGTAAGGAGAAAATAAAACCTAATACTTCATCATAATATTGAATATCTGATAATAATAAAAGAGAATAAAATATACAATAGAATTAAAATCAGAAGATATATTGTATCTTTATCGATGGTTGGTATGTTTTGTTGAATGCAGCTGTGGTGGTAGATGTCTTTCTGTTGAATACACAGACAGAGTAGGAGAGGTTGCTAAAAAACATGGATTGAAGCTTCACATTGATGGAGCCAGAATATTTAATGCATCAGTTGTAAGTAAATTTTCTGCTTAGTAATGATTTTGATTTTGTTCAAAAACTGAGTAAACAATATGTGTCAGCAAAAAAAGTTCTCCATCAAAGAATTGGTTAGTTTTATAGCATGTATGGTTAACAACTACATAAATGTGGCATTTCCTGATAGAAAAGAATCTGAGTTCTTGTTTTTTTCCAGTGATTACTTTTGTACTGTCAATTGTATTTTCTTATTGTTGTAATTTTATTGCAGATCTTGCTTTCAGTTCTTTTTGTGACTCATCATGTGCCTTTTTGTTTACTCTTTTGTGTTATGATGCACTTTCAGGCACTAGGTGTCCCGGTGGATAGGCTTGTTCAAGCAGCTGATTCAGTTTCGGTGTGTTTTTCTTTTCTCATTTTTCTTTTCTTGGACAATATTCTTTGATGTATCTATAGGTATACGTTATAATTAAGAACATATAAATCTTAACCTGTTTCATGACTTCAGAAACAATTTCATATTATAAGAACATTCTTCAAGATACAGGAAGATCTTTTTTTCTTCTCAAAATACTTTATCAGACTTTAAACCCTAAACTCTAAACCCTAATCATTGTCGATCATGTCTTTGAATACATGAATTCTAGGTATGTCTGTCAAAAGGCCTTGGTGCTCCAGTTGGATCAGTGATTGTTGGTTCCAATAGCTTTATCAGCAAGGTAATATAAATTTTGGGAGAATATAATATAACAGTATCTATATTCTATCTCTTTCTGAAAGAAGCTGATAGTAGCAGAAAATATACACAATTTTAGGCTAGAAGGCTGAGAAAAACCTTAGGTGGTGGAATGAGGCAAGTTGGTATCCTTTGTGCAGCTGCACTTGTTGCTTTACAGGAAAATGTTGAAAAGCTAGAAAGTGATCACAAGAAAGCTAAACTTTTGGCTGGTAAATGCTATTCAACTTTGAACTGTCCTAATCTTTTCAAAGATTTCAATTTTAAACACCCTTTAAATTTTGTCTTAGATGGATTGAATGAAATTAAAGGCCTTAGAGTGAACACCTCTGCTGTGGAAACCAATATGGTGAGTATGATTGTGCAGAGAGCATTAATAAGAGTGCATTTGCATTGTTGTTTGATTGATAGTATGATGCAGATATATGTCGAAATTGAAGAGGGCTCAGGAATTACAGCATCGAAGCTGTGCAAGGACTTGGAAGACTATGGTATTCTTCTCATGACACTTGGCTCATCAAGGTGTTATTTGCAGTTACTGTTTTCTTAATCTGCAATTAATTAATTAACTAAGTTCTGTCACATTGATATATGTAATTTTTTTTTTCTTCAAATGGTCAATTTTCTGAAAAGCATTTCTCTAATTATTTGGGTGGAGAAAAAGTGATGGTAATTATGGGCAATATGTACTTTTTGCAGATTGAGAATTGTGTTCCACCACCAAATATCTGGAAGTGACGTTGAGTACACCTTGTGGTGCTTTCAGGTGATGACTGGGAATTCATTATTATTAACCCTACACTTTTCACTTCATCTTCAACACTGCTACTTCAAAAACTTCAAAAATATCTGTTACTGTTACTCAAAATGACATTTTTGTTTATGGTTTAAAGTTTGAAAATGTGCCTATAAAATGTTGATTTTACATTGGAAGATGAAACTGAAAGAGTGTTTTGTTGAACACTGTAGGAAGCTGTGAATGGTGTACGAAATGAAAATGGGAAGTAATGGACCAAACTGAAATTTGCAATTTCATTCCATGATGAGAATAATAAGCATGAAGCTTTGTGAAAAAGCTCCAAACTTTTCTCTGCATTGGGAAACAATGTTCAGTGAAGCCACTAATAATATTTATGGATAAATCTCTATTTCCTTGACTTATTTAGTCTCTGATTTTCAATTAGAGTAATTTAGACATTAATTTTTTAACATTTAAAATTTTAATAACTAATTTTAAAAACTGATCTAGACTCTAATTTAAAAATTAATTATGATACCACCAATTTTTAATTTATAAAATATGAAGTCAATATAATAATTAATTATTTTAATATTTAAAAGTGATTGTTTAAAAATTTTCTTGTAATACTAAATTGAGATCCAAATAATAAAAGAATTAATTAATTAAAATTAACTCACATTTTACTCCAATTATAAATGAAATCTATAAATCAATTTAATTAAATTGGATTAAATCAAATTTTATTAGATAATTCATCCTAATAAACACCTCTAATATAATATACAAGTTACTATGTTATACATTTATATTTATCCAAAAATATAAATTTATTAAATGGACTTTATATTAATAAAAATTAAAAAATAATCTAATGTTACAACTTAAATATGTAGGTACTCACCTTAAGTTTTTGTGAGTTTCTTCTTTGTATTATAACCAACTCTAAAGAGTTTGATAATTAACATGTTAATGTATTTCTACCTCTTTAATATTTTTTTATTCAATTTTATTCATACCTTATTTTTATCTTTACTTTTTATAGTCACATCACATTTTTTTTCTTTCTCTTTCTGTCTCATAATAGGTGTGTGTACACTTATAAAAGTATATCAATCATTGTTCTAATAAAGACAGAATGGAATTATCATTCTTAAAAGATACACTTCTTTCTACTCCAAACTCTTGTGTCATTTTCGTATTTAAACAAAGGAAAAGAAGAAGAAACTCTTATATCATTTCAAAAAAAGCATTGATGTTACATATTTATAATTTGTTTTTGTTCTAAAGTTAGGTTAAACCAAAATATTGGATTTAAGGGTAAAGTATTTGAATGTTAGTTTTCCTGTGTGAAGGTGTTTATTTATAGGGAAATTTTCTTAAGCTCAAAGTACTAAGTATTAGTAAACAAACAGTCATGAGAACTTTGAAATAACAAAAAAAAATCAATTCCTTATCCTCCAACTTTAAAATAAAGTTACTGAATATTCATCAAATTTTAATTATTTACTTAAAAAAATCTGCATAAATTGTTTTGGGATATGTTCAATTTTGTATCGTCTTCATGTTTTGGTTGTGAATTTCAGTGTTGTATGATGGTGGAAGATGTGGAAGAATTGATCTAGTAATTTAGATAATTCTATATTCTCTTCCAGGCTTTCAAAAATTTGTGTTTGTTTGTGAAAACAAGTTTAGTGTATATTTTCAAAAAGATAATAAGTTCAATTTTTTTAACAGTTATTGGAGACTTGAAATAGGATTTATATGATAATTGGGATGAGATATTACTTGAAATTATAATTGGATTCATTTTAATTTACTTGTAAAATAAATTATTTTTTATTAATTTACTAAATAAATAAGTTGAAGAAGTCATTGTCTATATCCAAAAAGTTAGGATTAACGTTAAAATATGTTTAATCCAATGCAATTCTAAAATAAAACTTGAATTAATTCTTAAACAAATTTGATAATTGTATAGTTTTCTAAATATTGTACATTAAAAACAAATGGATATTTAACTATGTATTTATCATTCATAACTTCATTTTAAGGTTTGGATTCAACACAATTTGCTTAGGTCTTATTTAATCTGATGTGACTTTCACTCAACTTTTCTATCCAATCTAAATCCAACTTGATCTTGATTTGAGTCTAACATAACTATTCCAACCTTAGTTTAAATCTTCTCGACTAAATCTCAACCCAAATCAGTTTGATTAAATTTTATCTTGAACTAACTTAACATAATTATAATTTAACTTAAACTCAAGCCAACCCAACTTTACATAAACCACCTTATCTTAACCCAAATTAACGTAAACTTAATGAAAAGATAATGCAATCCTAATTTAATTTAAAAATTCTATTTGAAAATACTTCATCCTCTTTTTATCATAAAAGAATGTAAGCACATAAATAAAGTCTATTTTTTAATTATAAATAAGTAGGTTTTAATCTGGAAAATAAATAATTTGTATTGTTTTCTTCTCTCACTGAAAAGAGATTATCCAATCAAGACTATAAATTATAGTGATTAGTAGGTCTATTAGGCGACCATAGGAATGCAATTAATCGGTGCTTAAAGAATGAAAGAGTGTTAATATTGGCAACAATGGTGTCATTTCCTAATTAAGTTTCATATTAGCAACTATTTCTAAGAAAACCAAAACTTAAAGCAAAGCCCCGTTGGCAACTCTATCACTGAGGGTTTGGTCATTCACTGTTAATTCTTCTATCTCATAACTACCATTATTATACCAACTCAAACAAAAATATCGTTTACTAATACCTTAACGTTTTATTTTTTTGTTATTCTATTTTTATTTTATAAAATTTTTAATTATAATATCGTATTGTGAATTCATATGACATTAGTGGTATGAAAACATTAAAAAAATCTTCAATAATTAAAGTAAAAAAAATTATTAGTCGAGTGATCTATTTCAAAACTAAAAATTTATAAACGAATGGATCTATAAATTAATTACTAATATTAATTATCAAAATTTTAATAATAAAATTACTTTTTAAATTGATTTTTATTTTTTTCATTAAAATCGACCCGTATTTTAAAAAAATTTATTAGTAAAACTATAACTAAAATATTAATTTTTAACCACGTAAGTTTGAAGAAACCCAGGTCAGAAAAAATAATTAATTAAATACTGATGCAATGTCTTGTATTATTATTTAGTCACTTGTGTATATATTATTCTATACGAAAGCTAAGTTCATCTTTTATTTAAAAAAAGAAAAATCTTAACTTCTCAAAAAACATTAGTTTTTTCACCATTATATGTCTTAAAATTTGAAAATATATATTAATTTTTTCCAAATTGTATGTATTTTCAACTTTTATCCAAAATAGTCATAATCAACTAACAGGAATTGCCTTTAGCGTAAGTAATCTGCCTACGCTACGAAGGAGGCAGATTTAATTTAAATAAAAACTATTCCGTAACGATTTATTAAAAACTGTATATATATTTTTACTTTTAAACATATAAAAATTTAAATTACTGTTACTTTATTTTAAAATGTTCTAATTTTTAATTCATATATTAAGGAGTTAATGAATAAAATGTTATGTGGTATTTTCCTTAACACGTGGAAAGTTAATTTTGTGTGTTTGAATAGTGAGAAGCGCGTTTGTAGAGAAGTTTCAAAGTTTGAATTGAATGGATTTAGAGGAAAAGAAAGACACGTGTACTATTTGGAATTTGGATGTTAATGGTTTTGGTTTTCAAAAGTGATTTTAATGATATTTAAAGACAAGAAAACCAAGGTGGCCACAAACAATTAGATAGATGTGCCAAACAACATGTCAACGTGCTTCTTGACTTCTTCTTTATTAATGGGCCAGCCCAGGTGTCTGTTTTCTCTTCAAAGCTGTTTTAAATTTTTCTTCTTTCTATTCTAAATAATTTATGTTGTTAGCCTTTCCTCCTTAATATCCAGCAGGAAAACAAATTTAAAAAAGGACGGGATTTATATAAATTTACATCATTTTATTTAATTAGATTTAGTTGGATTGAATTTAAATTTTTTAACCTAATCTTTTCATATTTAATTAATTAATATTTCAAAAAACCATATAAATACTTGTAAACTAAATTTAAAACATTTTAATGTAGAAAGTAAAGTTTTCAATAAATAGATTCACTTTAAAAACTGTAACGTTAATTAAAATTGTAAAACAAATTAAACTTAATACTGTTTCATTTACATGTACAAATAGAAAGTTGAGAGCAGTGAAATTTCAATAAAGAAAGTGAAAAAATTCATTAGCCAAAAGAATTGGCACAAATGAATATCATAAATTGTGGACTGCCAATTCTAAACTTTGACCTAACCCCACCTAATCCTTTTATTAAGTAAGGTGTGTGTAGGTTTGAGACTTTTAAATTCCCCCTTGTTAAGTAAGCTGAAAAGGAAAATTATTATGATGAACTTGGGGATTTAATTAGTTCAAAGAGAATTCACATTTTGTAGTTTTTTCTTAAAAAATTGTATAAAAAGGTTTACAATCTTTAAAAAAAAAATGCATAAGATTTACCATTTTTTTCTATAAAAAATTGCATGTTGAGTATTAGATTATGCATGACTGGTGTTAAACCAGGTTAATTTTATTGTGTTTTTCTTTTGAATTTATGCTTTTATTTGTGTATGTGTTTTCCTCAAAAAAATATTTTTCTTATTGAGTCATTCTCAATTGTCATACTATCATTCTCTTTGGCACTCCTTCATAAATAAGATACATTATTCACACATATAATATGGTAAATTTTCATGCCAAATTAGTTTAACACTATAAATAAACTAAGTCATATAAAACTCCATTTATCCCACTACTTTATATATTTCTTGATGTGATTCCAATAAACATCAAAATCAACATAATCCTTTATAGACATCATCAAATTCCATATGTTGATCATTATAATCCATAATATTTTCTTATTGGTAAAGAGTATATTTACGTAATATCGTAATTCAAATCAACATTCATTTCACCATGCATATTAATAATTATTATGCTAACATAACATAAAACATATTAATTAATTAAAAAATGGATAAAATGATTGATTATAAATTTGAAATTATCACTTAAACTAGAAAATCTCATTTGTAAAATACATTTGGAGAAAAATGTTATAAAAATCTTGTTGTTACTTGAGTGAAGAACCTCGCCTGTAAAAAGAGTAAAAGAGAAGAGGATATAAAATAAAATAGATGAAAATTTGTATTATTTGTCCCTATAAAAGTTTTAGTACCAATCCATTATGTAGATGACTTAAGCTTGTGCCAAAGGAAAAACTAATTGCTAACCAATCTAGCTGTAAACGTAACAGAATGACATATGCTACAAACATAATCACCAAAAGCTAAACAGAATAACGAAGGCTAAATATTATACACACTAATAAATAACAAGTCCAATTTCTTAAATCATTTTCAATTTAGTGAAAATATGAGAACCAATAGACATTTTCAATTTATTTTGGTCGCTAAATCATTACATATTAAATAATGTTTAGCGACCAAAATTATTCAGTGGCTAAATATCATATTAAATATATTTTATAAAATAAAATTTATTTTGGTCGTTAAATTGGTGGCTAAAACATTACATATCAAATAATAATTAGTGCCAAAAAAATATTCGGTGGCTAATTACCATATTAAATATATTTTACAAAATAAGATTTATTTTGGTCGCTAAATCGGTGGCTAAAACATAATATTTAGCGACTAAAAATAGACGGTCGTTGTTTCCGTCACTATATGAATAAAAGTTATTGTACATTTATCATGTCGCTAAATCAGTGACTATTTGCGATTATTATGAATCGGTGGCTATTTTAGTTACAATTTATGACTAAATTATTTCGATAGCTAATATTAATGACTAAATTACATTTTACTAACACACTAAGAAATTTTATTATATCCTATAGATGATTTTTAACATGTTTCTAATATCATGAATCAAACCATTTTTTAAGAAAAATAGGCCACCCACTAAATTAAAATTCATAACTCAAACCCAATAAGGTACCAACTTCATATTTGCATACATACATAAATTTAAAATAATCAAGTTTAATAACTTAATATAGTAAACTAATATGATTCAACAAATATTTTTAATTTCATCAAGCGTAAAATCAATATCTAGTTTCAGTTATATTATTTTCGTTTCTTTATTAGCTTTATTGTTATAAGTTAATCTTAATAAAATGAATTGATTACAAATCTAAATCAAAAGTAAATATTATTTTTTGAGAAATTTTATTTTTTGTAAAATAAAATTTAAATAATTAAAATTTTTTATTTACACATTTTAAACTCAATTAATATAATATTTAAATTTCATTTCACTTAATTCAATTGAAGTCCTAGACAAGTTAGTTTGGTCCATGTTTAATTTTGTATGACGATAATCAGGTGAAAAAAGGAATTTAGAAAAGTAGAATTTAAAGAGTGAATTAAAAATTGAAAATAAAAGAAAGTAAAAGAAAAAAATTGTTGAATTAGAAAAGAAATTATGTAATGTCCCATCGAGGTTGAAGTGTGACGTAGGAGAGAGAGAGTGAGTGCGTGGCATGCCATAACCTTTGGTTGGTTGGGGGTCCTCTAAGATTTTGTCTTTCCATCGTATCTCACTCAGAGGTACCTTCTGCCATTACAACCCTAAAAACCTATTCACCACATACTCACAAAATTTCATAAATCATCTTGTTAAATCCTATAATTTTTTTTATTTAAATCTTATAAATATATTTTTAATTTTTAAAAGTAAAATTAAAAAAAATTATCTGAATTTTTTTATTTTAAGATTTTAAAAATAAATGAATATAATCCTTTTAATTTTTAATATATTAATTATTTTTAGCGTTTGCGTTTTATATCTAGTCGAGGTGGGACTTCCAACACACCCCTCACGTCGAGGTATATTCAGACTTTGATACCATGTTAAAAATGGGTTTAAAACCTAACTCAACCTCACAAAATCAACTCACCCACTTATATATTGTGAATTAGTCTTATATCTAGTTAATGTGAGACTTTCAATAATAATTAATTTTAATTTGGCATGTTTATTTTATTTTATTTTCGCCTACAAAATTTTAAGAAAAAAACTGTCCAAAAATCTTTTATCTGTATATATGATTTTTTTAACACATGGTGGTGCAACGCATTTGGTTTATCCGATTTTGCATACATAAAGCACTTTTTGATAATTTTTTTTCACACGAGTCGTTTTCATGACTTTCGTGTGTGTGAATGGGCCCTCATGCTAGATTCTTTAGTAACACTTCTATCACCATAATTTCCACAATTAATTTCCATCATTTTCTTTATTTCTGTCACTCAAGTTTAGGTAAGTTCCACCTCATACTCTCACTCACAGAAAAAAAAAACATATATTTCTATAATTTCCCAACATAAATTAAAAAAAAAGTTAAAAGGTTGAATTATTTTTAGTTTAAATTCAATTAAGTTTTTTTATCTTCATTAAAAACATTTTCCCTTTTATTTTTCAAAATAAATAAGACAGTATTTTCATTATTTTAAAATTAATATAATTACAAATTATAATATAACATTGAGAGTTAAATATTACCTAAAACAATGTAATAGGTTTTCTACGCATAGTAACACATTTTAAATACGAATTTAAAAAGAGTTGCGAAAAAAAAATAGTTATTTTAAAGACAACAAAAATATTAATACCCAAAGTCTGTCCATTTCTCATTTCTTAGTTCTTAGGTTTCTTCCTTTTCTTATAATTTATTTTAATATATTTGTGGATATTTATAGTTTAAAAAAATTTACAGATATTTTTAAATAGGTATGTGACGAGTAATGGTATGCATGCAATGATACTTTATAATTACTTGAATGACAATTCAACATTCAAGCCATAATACATAAACATAAATTTCATAAATATATAAAAAATCAAAGGTTAAATATGTTTCTGTTCTTTTAACTTTCAATGAAATTTAGAATTAATCCATTTCAAAATTTTGAACCAATTTAGTCTTTCATCTTTCAAATTACGTGAATTTAATTTATCTTTTTAATTAAATTTTGTCAGGTTTATTTGATGTTTTGTACTCACTTTAGGATTGTATTTAAGTTGTTTATACTTTTTGATATATTTTTGTTTTAATGTTAAGTCAAATACTATTATGAAACACGTTTAAAATGTCAAATAAAGTTAACAAAATTTGATTAAAATGACTAAATTCATGTAAGATAAATGACTAAATTGGTCTAAAATTTCAAACTTCACTAATTCCAAAATTCACTTAAAGTTAAGGGACAAAATCATATTTAACCCAAAAATCAAATATAAGACATGGTTAAAATACGTTGAAACACCAATTAAATTTAAAGTATTTGCTATATCATGCACTTAATTTTTATAGTTATACTTCAAAATTTACATTCACATGATTTAAACACGCATTAAAATAAAATATTCAATTGAATAACGAAGTTACTGGAGTACAAATCTTTGGAAACCTAATTATACGAGTGAAATTTACAGAGTTTAACTCTCTCTCACACACACACACACACATATATATATATATATATATATATATATATATATATATATATGTGTGTGATTAAAATAAACATAATAATAAAATGAGTTAAATCAACGATGGGAATTAATATTTACTCTAATAAAATAAATATATTCAAACTATCTTAATCTTTCAGCTGCTATTTCCTCAAAGTATATTTGTCAGTACAGCAAATTACTTATGAAACTATAATATAAAAAATAGAAAAAAATATTAATAAAATAAAACACATTTATAAATTCTTCATCTTGTATTTATTTTTAAATTATATATCTCTAGAAAATCATGTTTAGGAGCAGCCCCCGTGTGGAGTTATTCTTTTGTTTATGGACTTTTTATATTTATTTTTTAAAACGATTCTTATTTATATACCTTTCTTGAAAATTTAAATATCATTCTGCTTGGTTTAAGTTCAAATAAGTAAATAATAATAATAATAATAATAATCATAAATAACTTGTAAATATATAAATAACAAAGTTCAAATTATTTTTAATTACCTATAAATGAAATAATTTACTTGACATAACAGAAGTAGTATTGCTTTAATGTAGATAAATAAGGGAGTTAAGTTGATATTGTTTTTGCCCTAAAATAACTGTTTTTTTCTTTAGCCAACAACTATATCTGCGTCGCAGGCACCAGAAACAGAAACATAAACCTCAAAGTTGAAGGTCAAAGGTACAAAACGCCAACCAAAGCAACTAAATAATAAATGATGCAACACACCACCAGAGGAACAAAAACCTATTCATTTGGGGAAAAAACTTTAAACAAATTTTTAAATATGTACTTCGATTAAATTTTTAAACAAATTAAACTAAATTTAAAATTAAAACAAATTTGATGCAAAAGTTAGAAAATGTAAAGAGCATTTTTTTTGTACGCTTGAAATTGAGTTACCAAAGAGTTTTACAATTGTAATTGTAGTTTTCCACTGTGTAAGAACAATTTGTGAGTTCTTAAAATACAAGTTTCTTTTGTTACAAAACTACAAATTTGAGAAAAAATGAGTTTATTAGTAAGTAAAAGTGGATGGAGTTCTTAAGTATGACATGGAAGCTTGGGATTTTCATAATGTAGTTTAATAACCATTAGATGATTTCTTCATCACATATTTTTCTTGTAATTTTAGTTCTTCAATTTTTAATTATCTGTAATTATGGTTCTTGAATTTCCTCTTTACACAATTATGACTTTTAATTTTAAGTATATGAATATTCGTTTAAATTTTGGTTAATTATTCATACTTTTATTTTACCTTGCGACGCAACATAACAAAGATCTCGATACTTGTTTCTTTTTAAAGGATCGATAATGTTAGCTAGAATTGAAGAGGGAGACTTCTTTAAAATGAAAATGGAACAAAGTTACATATAATTATTAAAACTTAAGAGATTATAACTGTATAAAAAAATGTAGAGACTAAAATTATGGACAATTAAACATTAAGGAACTAGAATTGTGAGAAAGAAAAAAAAAAGAAACAAAGTTATAGGTAAAGTTAAACATAAAGAAATCATTTAAAAAAATAAATACAAATTCGAATGTATAATCATTTATTTTCCAAAACAATTTTTTTACGGACTATTTTTACATAAATTAAGAAGAAACATATATTATGAAATTAAAATATTTTATTTTTCAATGAATAGATTATTTCATATATTAAGTCCAACAATATTAAAAAACAAAAAGAGTAAATGCAAAGTGAAGGATGTGGAATGACGCGCTTAGAAGCAGAGCGTGAAAAAAAGAATGCAAAGATGTGTGTATTGAGCTATGGTCAGCATCATCACCATCTCTCACTGCCAAACTTTGTCCTGTTTTGGGGCACAGTGCCCTCTTCTTCATTTAACTCTTCTTCTCTTCTCTCTCACTCCCTCATGCTTCAACTTTACACAACTCTCACTTTGCTTCACCTTTTCTCTCTGCAAACACTATTTTCCCCTTTTTATTTTCTCCCATTTCCATCACTTTCTCTTCTTCTTCATCTTCTTCTTCTTCTTCTTCTTCATCTTCCACTTCACACTACAACA